>Ga0194115_10000705_pt1 | contig 47165 bp, 52 predicted proteins | sample TA2MahsurfametaG_3_FD_148656 | JGI IMG/M metagenome (GOLD analysis project Ga0194115, IMG submission 148656) | Freshwater microbial communities from Lake Tanganyika, Tanzania - TA2015002 Mahale S4 surface | ecosystem: Environmental > Aquatic > Freshwater > Lake | place: Tanzania: Lake... | reverse complement strand
GAACAAGGGTGCAAAGATTGGGATGACCTATTGGATAAAAGTAAGTGGACAAAAAAACAAATAGAAAATGAAAGAAACACTGATTGATTTGGGTAAGTCCCTTGCTTTTGTTGCGGGTATCCTTGCGGGTTGCGTGGTTTTTACGGTTGTGACTAGCGCGTACCCCTACGCTTCGGCGATCGCGATCCTTTTGGGAGGATGGATGGGTCTGTTCTGGATGTACCGCAAGAAGCGGGAGCTCGAATCCAAGTCTTGAGTTCTTTGGCCTCCTTAGCTCAGCAGGTAGAGCAACTGATTTGTAATCAGTAGGTCATTGGTTCGATTCCGATAGGAGGCTCATTAGAAAACGACAGCTATTTTCGGTTCCGTAGTTCAACGGATAGAACGCAAGCCTTCTAAGCTTGATATTCCAGTTCGATTCTGGACGGAACTACAGTATTTATAAAACATGTTAGGATTCATTTTACTCGCAGTATCTTTCTCGCTCTCTTTGGCTTGGTTGTGGGCAGGTGGCATAGACTACATGGCGAAGCACCATCCAAACTACAGGGGAGAGGATTTTTTGGAACAAGAAAAATGAAAATACTTTACATAGGTTAAGACCATTAAAATAAAGCGATGGAAATATACAATTACGTTTTTCACTACAATCCCCATACTGAACTCTGGTACGCTATTCCCAGGGACACTTATTTACTCTATTGGAATAACAGAGATGCTGACGGAGTGTTAAAATCCAAGAATATATATACCCTCATTGATATAGTATCTAAAGGAAAAGAATTCATAGATAGCGTTTCACAATAGTATCAATTGTGACAGTGTTAATTACCTTTTTTAGTTACCTATAAATATTAAAAAGAAATCTTATTGTTTATCCAAATTGCTGTTACGTTTGTCCAATTACCACCTTTGTTTAAGGATTCTAATAGAAAAGCAGGTTGTGTTGTTAGTTTTCCCCAATGAAATGTTAATCCAGTGTTAAAACGATTTCGGGTAAATCCATATTTGGTAAAGTTTAATTCAGTTTGTATAAATGGGTCTGCTTGTTTAAATTTGTGTAATTCGTATGTTGGTCTGATTCGGAATCTAAAAAGGTCTTCATCAAATTCTTTACCCTGATATTCCAATCGTACTCTCCATTTCCAATGTTTCCCATGTGTTACAAAAGCATCGGTATGAGGTCTAAACTCTATTACTCTCCTTCCATTTTTAATTTCATATATCTCTCTATAAAAAATACCAACTTTAAGATGTGAATTGAATGTTCTAATCAAACCAGCATCGTAATGAAAATATCTAACATAATCCTTTTCCCAACTATATCTTTGCTCACCCTCCATAGCAAGTGTATAGTTCTTACTTAACTTTCCAACAACATTAAGTGTTGACCATTGTTCATCTTGCCCAAAAACAAAAGTGAGTAAAAAAAGTAACAATAAAAAAAGAAACGCTCTCATAAAGTTAATTTAGTTAGCTCCCAAATAACTATGAAAGCGTTTCTTTTAAGCCGTTATTTCTATATTAAGAAATCTTTAACTCTTTCTCAATTTTGTTAATTATTTTTAAATTTGCTTTTATTAATTTCGTTTTCTTTACACCACTTCTTCTACTTCTCATAGGAACTGATTTTGGTTTAGCGTTTGCCATAATCTTTATTTTTTTATAAACGTACTTTTTCTCAAAATAATAATATAGGTTAACCTATACTGCTGTTTTTTCTAGTATTTATGATTGCATATGAAAAATATTATGACAATAGCGCTAGTGTTGTTCTGTAATTTTTGCTTTGCCCAGCCTACCTTTGTAAAGATTAGTAAAGTTACGAACAAAGTCAAGATCGGACCCATGACTGGAAACAAGAACTTGGCTTTCGGCGTTAAGAACGTTTTGGAAGAAGCGATACAGGACAGGGGCTACGGCCTCAGCGAAGATCCTAAAGCTCTCAAATTGGAATTAGAGATAGTGTACTTCGATATCCAACAGACTTCTGCGGGTGTTAGCGTATTTCACAAGGTCGACAACGAAACTATCATAAAAATAAAGGGTACCTTGTACGAAGGAGAAAAAAGATTGAAAGAATACGTTGCGACAGGTAAGTCCTCCGAAATATCTACTTCTACTATGATTATCGATGAAGGTGGTGGTTTTAACCAAGCGACAGCTCGTTCTGCCCTTAAAAAAACCATTGTAACCTTAATTGAGAAAATCTTATGAAAAAACTATTATTAGTCATTGCGCTTCTAATTAGTTTTGCTTCTTTTTCACAGACACCCCAGATAGGACACTTTCAGACCATCTCTACAATAAAGAGAGGAGACACGCTTGATGTAGCTTGGTACTATCGTCCTGGCTCTAACGAAATTCGCGCATTTCAGGTGGATTGGCAATACAAAAGGGCGTTGCTCACTTACATATCTACTACGGTAGATGCTTCTGTGAACGGCATGACTCCCACGGTTTCATACAAGACGTGGGAAAATTACAAATACAACAACTACGTTAATGGCACTTACACTTACGTTTCTAATAACGATTGGGTAATAGGTCGCAACTACTTGGTACTTCCGAGCGGTGGAGCGATAAACTCTAACGGATATATCATTCATAACAAGTACAAGATAAACAACGTAACAGCTAACTACTTCGCTGATAGCGTAACCGTAAACTGGGTTAGGATGTTTAAGAACGACGGTAAAAGCATAGGAGACAACGTCGCTCAATTGGTTAATCAAAAGCTCGCTTTGAAGCTATCCAACAACTTGACGCTATCTGGTAAAGTGTGGTTGGGACCGAGCATAAATCTTAAACCCCAAATCCTGTGTTATCAAGCCAATAATAACTCTTTCGTAGATTCTATCACCGTGGCTGCAGACGGCACGTATACCCTCAAGAATATAGAGGAAAACACGAGATACAAGTTGGAAGTGAAGTTTCCTGGAGCGCTATCCACGATTAGGGATAACGCTGTTACGGTGTCAGATGCAGTAAAAGCATACGACGAATACATCACTACAGACGTTAACCAAGCTTACACCCGTCAGTACCTGAAGAACGGGTTAGCTTACTTGATAGCAGACATCAACAAATCCGGAGCTCTTGACGGAGGCGATCCCTACCTCATCTATGCTTCTGTTTCAGGTCTAAAACCAATAGACACCACTAAACTGATAAACGTGTTTAGAAGGGGAGCGTACGATTCTCTTGTGTTAGATGCGAATCAGTGGAATAACTGGCCTAGTTACATAAATGGTGTAACTCATATTTACGATAGCGTAGGTACGACTAACCTGACAAACGTTGACATTAAATACTTCATACTTGGGGACGTTGACAGAACGCACTCCTCTCCCGTTTACGACGCTAACGGTAACTTAGTAGCAGCTGCCAAATATATAGGAACTATGGAAGTGAGCATACCAAACGTAACGGTTCCTACTGGACAGGCAATGTACGCTAATTTTAACATCAACACAAACGGAATTAGCAACGATGGGTTGCAGTTCGAGATGAAATACGATCCCAATAAGGTGAGATTCGAAGAAATAGTTTCCAATATTCAGGGGCCCTGGTTGCAATACTTGACTCACGACGACGCTAACGGTATCATTCGCTTCGGTGGAATGAACAACCAAAAGATCGGATCTCTTTTGGGTAACTACACGCCGTTTAAACTCAAGTTCTCTCCCATCGGAAGCGCTGATGTGCAGACAAACGTATACGTGAGACGCTTGATGGATGCTAGCGATAAGGACGGGGATCACTTTAACATAAACTTGGCCTCGGATTACGTTGTTTTATCTTCTAAAAGATCCGACTCTTACTACCAATCCAACAAAGAGATAACTGCTACCATCCGTCCCAATCCTACCAGCGGGTTCTTCGAACTCGTAGTGATATTCCCTAGAACTAACATGGCTTCTATGGCCACGGTTTATGACATTCAGGGAAGGAAAATTAAAGATATAGGTAGGGTGGCTAGCGACGAATACGTTACCACAGTGATTAAGCAAGTAGATTTAACCTCAGCAGCAAATGGGAACTATTTATTGGTACTTGATAACGAAAACCAAAGAAAATTAACAAAACAATTTATTAAAGCTTAAAATTAAATAACCATGTCAGAAGAATTAGAACAAAACGATGGCACTTGGTCTGGCCTGAAAAAGACCATCATAGGCACTATCAGCACCATAGTTCTCGGCGCAGGCACTTGGGTAGGTACCACCCTTTTTGGCGAAGACGATAAAGAATCCGCTCCAGTTCAACAAGTCGCTCCTGTAATTAATCTCAACGTAGAGAATAATAACAGTCAAACGCAGGCAGTTGGTGGCGGAACTAAGGTGATCGAGAGAGTCGTAGAAAAACCAGTAGTAAAAGAAGCTCCCAAGAAGAAAAAAGAGGGAGACGAATTCAAAGAGAAAGAGCCTCAATGGTAAATCATGAATAAGCAACAATCGACAGGTTTCAAAGACCTATTAAATGCTATGATGAAACGCAGGTGGTATATCACTGCGTTGGTGTTAGGATCTTTTATTTTGATAGTAGGAGGCATTTTCGCTGCTATAGAGATGAAAAGCGATATAGCTGGAGAGTGGAAAGAGCTCTTACTCCTTATGCTTGGCGCGTTTATCGGTAGCTACGGTAAGATCATAGACTACTGGTTCAGCGATACGGACAAGGACAAGATGTTGGTTCAAAAGATGGATGAGGAAGATGGTGCTTCTCTTTCAAATACTAATGATATGAAAGAAAGTAATAAATCTGTTACGCCACTAATTCCAGATGCGTTTGTTAAAGCTGCAAATCATGCGCACGAAATCAACTTAATTGAAGCCAATAGAGCCGAAGAGTTTAAAAAAGAGGAAGAAGTTATACCCACAGTATCAAAATTAGAAGAAAACAAAACCGCTAAACCAAGAATAGGTGTCGAAATAGACGAAGACGGAGACGGGGTGATGGACGGTATAGACGAGGACGGAGACGGGGATATCGACTTTTACTTCGAACACAGACAGTGCGAGCACGTTTGGGGAGATAGTAACAACGACGGAGAACTCGAGTGTCAAAAGTGCGGCTTAATTAAAGAGTGGTTTAACAAAAAAAACGGTGATGATTAGTAATAATAGAAACGCCTCAATATTCGTACTTTGGTACCTAACTATGACTTTGGCTGCTTACAAAGCCGAAGGTCAAACGATAGGCACTACGAAGACAGAAGAGTACAAAGCTTCCTTCGAGAGAGCAATAGACATACAGCAATACCTCGACTACTCTGGGCCCACTATTCCCATTCAGATTTTGAAGTGCGGTATATCTGAGGAGGTTTACGAAATGTATCCTGAACTCAAAGAGAAAAGAGTGGGTCTGGGCGTTGCAAACATATCCCTAGAATACCTCGAAAACCTCAATCGTTTTACTTTCACGGAGGACAAGACAGAGATCAAAAATCGCATGGTAAAACAGTTTCAAGCGAGTCAATCAGGAATCACCGAAGATAAATTAGACGGTAGGGGAAAGATAAGGTTAGCGCACTACTTCGTTAGCATAGAAGTTTACGATTGGTCTATTTCAGAAGACGAGACGATCAACTTGAAGGACGGAGTAAAAAACATGATGGTCACTCGTTTGGGTTTACAAGTTAGGTTCACTGACGCGGAAACGGGTGAAATCATAGCGGCTTCCGGTTTAGGAGAGGCGAAAACTACTCGAGAATTGACTCTACTCTCAGACGCCACAGCAGATCCCGTTAAGTTCAATCAATCGACGGTTTCGATAGCAACTAAGAAAGCACTTGACATAGCTTGCGCTCGAATATTACCTCGAATGATTAAAAAGGGAGTGTTTCCTAAATAATGAATGTGGCAAAAAATTATTTTAAGCGCTTGGTTTTTCGTTCTCTGTAGTTTGAAGAGCGAGGGTCAAGTACTCACTCACCAATTCGTAGATCCCTGCACAAAACAAATAACGTTCTTTTCTATTCCTGCCTCAGGTACTGTGGTATTTTTCCTAGGTCAATCTAGGCAATTCAGTTCATCTGACGTTTTGAGCGGAGCGTTCTCCTCTTGGGTCAATCAAGTTTACGCGGAATACAGAAAAGTTGCTCCGTGCTCCCAACAATCGGGGCAAGTCACTCAAAACCAAATAGTATCTCAAGCTATAAGCGGAACAGTACAAAGCGTTGTTGGTAGCATAATGAGTCAAGCGCAATCAGCTTCTTCTTCTACTTCAACTTCTGTGAGTGGAGCGACTGATGCTGCTTCTAAAGGTAACAATTCTTCTTCGGAAAAAAAATTAAAAAACGAAAAAAATGCAAACAATAATACTGGAAATAATACAAGCACTTCAAGTAATACTAAAAATTCTACAGGCACTGGCAATGGAAGCGGGAATAATACTAGTGATGCTAGCGGTGGGTCTGGTGTCGGCGGTAACGCTAGTGGTGCTACTAATTCAAACTCTGGTAATAAAAATTCAGAAGCGGGAGAGGAAGTTGCGACGACTACGACTATGAATAGCGATTCAAAACAAGAGAAAGAAGGGGGCGGAGGAGGCAAAAGTAGCAAGGGAGGTAAGAGCGGTAACTCTAGAAGCAATCCTGTAATAGTGCAATCCGACTTAACCACTGCGCAAAACTTAGATAAATCTTTCACTCCGATCCTAAATTTGGGCATATCGAGGTCCTCAATGACAGGAGCCTCAAGTTGGGGTCTAACAAGCATGACTTGGCTAAACTTTAAGCAGTTCGCGTTGTCTGGTAGATTTACTAAGATGCACTTCTCAAAGAGCGGATCTCTAAAATACATTCACAACGTTAGTCTGACTGGCGTTTACACTTACGGAAACGTGTTAGCATTCTTTGGGTATAGTGGTATACTCAACGCGGATAAGTGGGGTGTTACTGGGTTTAATCTGAGCGCTGCTGGCACTCTCGTTTCAGAAGAGGATAACACTTACCTATCCCCATCTTTCACAGCGTTTTACACTAAACCGCTAAGAGCGGGAAAGAGGCTTACTCTATCCCCAGAGATATACATCATTTCCACCCCTTTGATTTACTCTTCAAAGGACCAAATAACCACGACCGATAGGACGTTTAGCGGTTTCTTGGGTAGCGGTTTAGATTACCAACTAACCAAAAGGTTTAAATTCAACGTAAACTATAAAGCAAACGTTTCAACAAACCCAGAGTTTCCAATACTATCGTTTTTACTAGTAGGATCAAAAATTAACCTATGAAAAAACTATTACTCGCATTTTTCGTTATTTGCGCATCTGCCAAAGCTCAGGATACGGTGACCTTGCATTACAAGGCATATTCTACAACTTTTGACAAAATTAAGTGTTACCCAGTAAAAGTAGAGTGGTGGATAACAAAGAATAGCTTAATTTGTGATATTAAAGTCAAGAGAGAAGACAAGTTCATTCCAGATCCTGGAATAGCAAAAGAAAGCAATTTGCAAAGCGATTACACAAATAGTGGATTCGATCGAGGTCACAACTTTCCTGCTGCAGACGCAGCGTGCGATCGGGTATCGAACGAGCAATCTTTTTACTTTACTAACATGACTGCTCAATATCCCGCTCTCAATAGGGGAGACTGGAAGTCTTTGGAAGTGGTTGTTAGAGATATTGCTATAAAAAACGATTCTACTAAAGTGTGGTGCGGATCTTTTGGGGAAATTAAAAAAATAGGAAGGGTATCTATTCCCAAACAGTGTTGGAAAGTTATTTATGTTAAGGGTACCAACCAGTGGTTTGCGTACCTTTTCAACAACGATACGAGCAAGGCTGATGGGTTGGAAAATAACAAAACAAGCGTAGAAGAAATAGAAAAACTTACTGGATTCAAGTTTAGATGAGACTTTTTGTAGTCATAGTGTTGTTTCCTTTGGTTGGGTTGGGTCAATCCATAACAGCCCCACCTGGTAGGACTTACCAAGCAAGCGTAAGCGGGCAGGATGCTAGCGGTTTCGTAATAAGCGGGTTTGGAGCGTCTGACATATTATTGGCTTCGGTCGGTCTCATTAATCCCCCGTCTGGTACCACTTTTAGCATCCTTACCACGACTGGATTGACAAGAGCAACGGGTTACTCTTCGTGGTCCAGCATCACCCGCGTAAGCTTTACGGGAACCATGGCAAATATAAACAACGCTCTCTCTACGCTGAAGGTGAACACCGGTGCGACTCTGGGAAACGCCCAGATATCTATATCAGCGACGCTTAATCCTTCTGGATACTACTACAACGCCATTAACGGTCACTTTTACAGACCGGTATCTGCTGGTGCTACGTACGATAACGCTAAGGCGTTGAGCGCTCAACAGACTTTCAAGGGTCAAACTGGATACTTGGTGACTATAACGTCTTCCAACGAAGAAAGTTTCATCATATCTAACGTACCGCAAAACAATATATGGTTCGCCCTTACAGATAGGGCTCAAGAGGGTTACTGGAGGATAGATGCTGGTCCAGAAAACGGAACTCTGATAAAAACCGCAAACGGTCAATTGACTGGAAACGTTTCTGGGCAATACAATAACTGGTGTACGGGTGAACCTAACAACGCTGGGGACGAAGACTTTGCTGTGACTAAATGGAACGGTGGTAGCTGTTGGAACGATTTACCTGGCACCTCTAATTTTTCCAATCCGTACATAGTAGAGTTTGGTACGTGGTCGAATCCACAGGACGCCACTTTCACAGGATTTTACACTGCGAACACAACGAATACAGTGGCCATTACCAATACGTTAAGCGGTACAGTATCTATCCCCGCATCTCTAACATCCAGACCGTTATTAACTCTTTACAGAATCGTAAACGGAACTGACACTTTAATAGATTACAAGAACGTGGACGCAAGCGGTAACTACACTTTCACGCTACCAATTCAGAACGCAACTTATAAACTGGTCCCATCGATGCCAGTTCAGGGCGTAACATCTACGGATTTCGACTTGGTATTTGGAGAGATTCTGAACGAAAGCACTCCCAATCAAACTGCTCTGGGGTTGGTCATGACACACACCAAACAGTGGAAAGCAGCAGACGTTAACATGGATGGCGTAGTAGATTTAGGTGATGCTTATCTAATACTCGCTCACACCCTTGGATCTAAACTTATTTTTAAAGTACTTTGGTTCGAACCCACTGATTACGATAATATAACTAGAGCAAATTTTTCCTCTATATACCCTGTTTCCTTCTTTACGATAAACTTGGGTACAAGTAACTTGACTCAAAATATAAAGTATTGCGTATTAGGAGACGTGAATCTATCTCACTCCACTCAATAAACTATGATATTTATGTCTGAAAAACCAATAGATTATGGACATAAACAAGTTAAAGGGTCACATTCCAGATAACGTAATAGCTCAGATTCCAGAAGTAATCCAGAAATTCGAATTCAATACTCCAGTAAAGTTAGCTCACTTCCTCTCTCAGTGCGGTCACGAAAGCGGTGGCTTTAGACTAACAACCGAGAATTTAAACTACAGCGCAAAGGGCCTCTTGGCGATGTTCAAGAAATATTTCCCCGATCCCAATAAAGCAAAACTATACGAGAGAAAGCCAGAAAAAATAGCAAACTTAGTTTACGGTAATCGCATGGGTAACGGTCCTGAAGTTTCCGGAGAAGGTTACAGATACAGGGGAAGGGGATACATACAACTTACGGGTAAGAACAACTACACACAGTTCGATAAAGTGGTGACTGAAAATATCCTCCAGTTCCCTGATCTTATTGCTACGAAGTATCCGCTGCTTTCAGCGGCTTGGTTTTTTCACAGGCACTGTTTGTTTAGGTGCAAGGACGCTACTGACGCGAGTGTGGTGTCGGTTACGAAGTGCGTGAACGGTGGAACGATAGGTCTTCCTGACCGCCAGAAACACTTTAACGAATACTACAATTTGCTCAAGTAATGAAACTATTCGAAGATAACAACCACATAAACGAAAAGTCTGTGGCGGGATTCATATCTCTCGTGATGATGATCTTATTTGCTATAGCTGATATCATTACGGGGTATTTGGGGAAAGAGCTAGTAGTGAACGAGTTCATATTCAACTCCTTTCTCATTCTCACCTTAGGATCCCTAGGAATAGCGTCTGTAGATAAGTTCATAAACACTAAGAAGGAACTCAAGGAAGACTCTGAGTCCGATGAAGAGCCGCAACAGTAGCACTTAATTTATTAATTTATTTTTTTTTATTTTAAAAAATACTTTTATGAAAAGGATCGCTTTGTTTTGCTCAATTTTATTTCTATCCTGTGGAAACAAGAAAGCATCGACACACACTGAAGAACCCGTATTCGATTCGTCTTTAGTGCGCCCGTTAAGCGATTCGGTTGCTTCTTTGTATAGGCACAATATTTATTAACATGAAGCACTGCATCTTAGCATTTTTAGTTTTTTTATCCTCTTGTTACACGTATCCAGGTAAATACTGCCCTGACGATATTTACTTTTCCACTCCGAGAAACAACAACATAGCGGCTTCTGTAATGAATTATTCCCCCTATTACTATCCATTCTACTTACATCCCTTCTATCGTGGGTACTATTACGCTCCTCCCAGGGTTAACGTGTACACTCCCTATCTTTCGCCCTCTCCCATCTTACCACGTCAACCCAGAAGGGTAATTACCTCTCCAGATAACAAAAAAACACACCAAAACAACAACAAACATAACGCTCCAATAAGAAAATTTTAACAAATAAAATTATTTATGTACTTAGAAGCAGTGACGGTTTGCGTAAATTATTCGGACTTTTTAGCATACACCCTTCCCATAAACAAAACCATTTTTGATTCTTTGGTCGTAGTAACTTCTCCTGAAGACAAAGACACCCAGAGGTTGTGCAACTATCACAACGTGCAGTGCATTAAGACAAAAGCGTTTTACGAGGAAGGGGACGCTTTCAATAAAGCTAGGGGTATCAACGAGGGATTGGACTTTCTGCACAAGAGGGATTGGGTGTGTCACATAGATGCGGACGTGTATCTTCCTCCATTCACCAGACAGATGTTCGATAACCTATACTTTGATAAAAGCAAGATATACGGTATAGACAGGATGATGTGTCCAAATTTCGAATCATGGAGCGAGTTCGTAACCAATCCGAAATTAATCTACGAGAACTACTTTCTTATGCACTTGGACGCTTTTCCCATAGCGGCTAGGACCATGCAATATAAAGAATCGGGTTATTTGCCTATAGGCTACTTTCAAATGTTTCACCCTCAGGGATCTGGGGTTAACAAGTACAATTCTGAACACGGTAGCGCAGATAGAACAGACGTTCTTTTTTGCAAAAAGTGGAGTAGAGACAAAAGGGAACTAATACCCGAAATAGTGGGAATACACTTAGATTCTGAGAACGCTACTGTAGAAAACGTGGGTAAGAATTGGAACGGGAGGAAAACTGTAAAATTCGGCTATTGCACAAACAAAAAGAAAAAAAAGAGATTTATATTTTTTTAGCATAAGTATAGTTAATAGGTTAGCTTATGCGATTATCTCCCCAAGAACAATCTTTTATAGCTTACGTAAAAAAACAATGCAAATTACACAAGATTAAATTCGAACTTAGAAAAAGATCTGGATACCTTAGACTTAGCGGAAACATCAAGTGTTCGGGTTACTTCGATAGCGAGTTTAAACAGCTAGTAGTAGCTGCTAAGAGGGACGATTGGACAGAAACACTTGTGCACGAGTACGGTCATCTCACCCAGTGGGCAGAAAGGTGCGATGAGTGGATCGCTTGCGAATACACGATCGATCACATAGAAAGGTGGCTTGCTGGAGAGGACGTACCAGACGTGTTCGATCACATAAGGAATATGCGAGACTTGGAGCTGGACAACGAGAAACGCTCTGTGGAACTGATAAAGAGGTTCGATTTACCAGTAGACACGAAAAGGTATACGAAGAAGGCAAACGGGTACGTGTACTTCTACACTTGGATGATGAAGACTAGGAGGTGGTCGGATCCAGAGAGCAGTCCCTACTCAAACGAAAGCATAATAAACGCGATGCCAGAAGAGTTTCAAGAGAACTACGAGAACATTCCAGACTACGTTGTCAAGGTTTTTGAGGCCGAGCGACTCTAAAAACACCGTCTCCCTATATTTATAGGAAAGCGGTTACATGGATTGGTTTCGACAAGACAAGGAGGGTAATATCACCCCCTACACAGACATTTCACAGTTCCCAGAAAAGACTCACGGGTTCGTTTACATCATCACAAACAAGGAGAGCGGTAAGTTCTATGTGGGTAAGAAGATCCTCAGAAACAATTTGAGTAAAAAACTCACTAAAAAAGAGATCTCCGAGTGGTCCAAACCGGGCAGAGTTCCAAAGAAAAAGAAAGAGGTAAAGGAGTCGAATTGGAAGGACTACTGGGGGAGTAACCAGGAGCTCAAGGACGACGTCAAATCTTTGGGCGAATGTTCCTTTGAAAAGAGGATCTTGCAGTTCTGTTTTAGCTCCAAGCAGCTCACGTACTTCGAAATGCTGTGGCAGCTACAGTACGATGTGCTTTGTTCTCCAAAATCTTACAACGTGAACATTCTCGGTAAGTTTTTTAGACGAGACGTCGAAGGAGTTTGCGAAGAGGCGAGGGAAGTGATTACCTAATACAACATTGGTTTCCCATAGAACACATGATATCCGAGAAGAGCCTATTGATCTTCTGTTGCTTAGAGTGCAGCTTAGCGGAGATCTCTACAGATTCGTTTAGCCCTGATACGGGTTTCATGTACGCTCCGTAAGTGCTCGGTTGGGACACGAAATCCCAGCATATAATTTCCAAGTCCTCTTCCACCCTAACAAGTCCCTCTCCTATCGGAGTGGTGCTGCCCATCGCCCTTGAGGATATGCCTACCGTTATGTTATTCTGAAATAGCGCCTTGACTATGTTGCCCGAAGGGGTCGGAAGTATCTCTATGTCTCCGTACAGGTTCTTACCGTCCCACCAAAGCTTGAGGATATTGTGAGAAACGTTCTTTAAGTTGATCACGGAAGACTCCGGGTGGTCCAATTCTCCCAGCGCCCTATTCTCCTTTATAGGTCCATGTACGTACCTCTCCACCTGTACGTACAGGGTTTCGTAAGGATATATTCTCATGTTGGCGTTTGGCTTGTCGCACGCTTGAACCTGACCGCTGACTATCATGTTACCACTGGGAGATTTGATGCCTTCGGTGAGAGTGCTTCTTATGGGAGTAAAGAGTTGATGCTCTATGAGAAGTTGTTTAGACATCAGATTGAGTAAATTTTGCTCCTGCTCTTGTTAATTCGTCTCTAAAATTTGTGGTTTCTTCACCGCTTTTTTTCACTACTACATCTCCTCCTACCTTGAATATTGTAGCCTCCTTCATTTTCTTTTTAGAAAAAAACTCTTTCAACGCCTTTATGACTTCCTGTTTGTTTTCACTTTTGGAAAGCGCCTTTTTTATTTTTTCTAGGATTCGATCCTTGTCTGTGCTGGGAGGAGCTTCTACTGCGGGTTCTGGGATGTCTATGGGAGTCTGATCGTGCTGCACGTCGTGCTGCTTATCGAGTATGTTAACTTGAAAATCTTGAATCGAATCGTCCCCGAGCTTTACCGTAATGGTGCCACCCACTATCTCGGTTACTATTCCCTCTCCCTTAGGAGTGAGAACTTGTTGACCTACCGTGTATTTGTAGTGCAGGTCTTCGCTCAGCTTACTTTTTTTTTGGAGGAAATCCTTGAGCTCGTTGAGTACTTGCTCCTTACCTGGCATCTCCATCATTTGGACACCGCTCTGCTTCTTTGGTTTTGAGCTCATCTCTTTAACGCCCTCGGGTTTGTCCTTTTTGTTCTCTATTTTATTAACAGACGTGTTTGCTTTTTCGTTCTTTACTATGACCTTCTTAAGGTATCCAGAGCTATCTGTCTCGCGAATACTTCCCTCTTTATTTCCAACTTCTTTCATTTGGAGCTTATCGTCCTCTTTCTTAACTTCGTTGTAGTTTGCAAGTTGAATTTCGCGATACGCATTTGGGTCTTTAGATATCTCCTTGAGAGCCTTATCGAGAGCTACCATGTAAGCGTCTCCCGACATATCTTCTATTTTAGAAAGTTCAAATTTAACGCCTACTTGAAGTTGATAGGGATTGACTAAGTCTATAACAGGAAATTCTGTGTCTAACTCAATGTAAGAATATCCTGTATTAATGGAAGCTTCATTAACGATTTGTTTAGCAAAAAAATCTTCAGAAAGAATGCTCTTAGCTTTTAATATTGAAATGGTATCATTGTAATTAGTAATAGGACTAATTAATTCCGGAAAAGACATTCTAGCGTTTCTTAAGAATTGATCTTTGGACATTTTGCCCTCTTTAAGATCCTTGTATTGTTGGTTAACGTTTTTCATTTCGCTTATAAATATTAAGTATTATCTTCCTTGAGCCCTATAGTTCCTCTCGACCCTATCGTGTTTATTGTGACTCTTTTTAGCTCTGCCTAACTTCCTTTTACCGAAAGTTATTTTTTTGCTTTCCCCACCGCGACCCGATGATTTTGCCATGACTTGTTTTTATTTTATTAATCTCCAGTGTAAAAACCCGCTTGGGTTTCGTATCCTCCGCCCAATCCATAGCGCTTATCAAAGTCTTTTTGACGTTTTTCTTTTTCTTCTGGAGAGGGTTCTATTGTAGAAAATGGTTTAGGGTCCGTTAAGCTTACTCTTTCTCCTCCAATAAGTATATCGGTTTCAGGATTCTCAAGATCGCTAATCCTAATCATAGGTCCGTCTTCTGTTTTGAAAGCTCCAGCAGCAGGAATGACTTTTACTATTTTTTTACCTTGCACGGTCACTTCTTGACCTCTCTCCACGCCAGTCTTAGCTTGCTTTAACAGCTGATTAACATAGTTAGATTCTGACAATCTTTCTTTCTTGATGCCAGCAATGTACTGCATCTTGTCGTACACGTACTTATCCATTTGAGCTTGACGATTGGCTACTTTTGTGCTCTCTTTCAAAGCTTTGAGCTTCTCTATGAGATCTTTGTTTTTCATTTGAATTTTTTTATCTTCGTATTCAATTCGCTAACCATGTCCTTTATCTTAGACACCGCCTCTTCTGTGTGCTTCTTGTACTTAAGACCGTCTTCTCCCTCGCTAAGTTCTTCCTTGAGTCTATTCACGTATTCAAACACTCTGTGTATCTCGTGAACCCTCTTTTTCACTTCGCGAATGGCTTGGTGGAATTGTTCGGATTTGTTTCTAGTTTTCGTTTCGTTCTTGAAACGAGAATAGTTTTCAGAGAGTCCTAATTTTCCTCCCAGTTCTGTTTCAGCGTCGGCGTAAGTGTATGGTTTTGGATCTATGATTGCCATCAAGAGTTTCCTGTAAGCGTTGTAGTCTATCTGTTTTAGTTTGTCTAAAAGCTGTTTAACCTTATCTTTTTCTTGAGTAGCGAAAACTTCATCGAGATCTTCGTCTTCCTCTTCTTCATCTTCTATCTTTTGTACGTCGCTAATGTGCATAGAATGAAGGCCTTCACCATCGACATCAACTACTACGAATCCCCTAACTATATCGTCTATTGTACCAGTATAGCCGTAAAATTCGTTACCATAAGTAACTTTAACTCTATCTCCTATTTCAAGGGATTCGTTAGTGTCTCCTTCGTTCCAAAGATCTTTGTATATCATTCCACCTTCGGTGCGCTCTCCCTCTTTCTTCTTGTACCCAGCTTTAGGTAAGTACGCTCCAGCTCCAGAAGTTGTAGAAGTTTCGTCTATGTCTTCTAAAAGTTTTTGCGTAGAGAACTGTATATTGAAATCGTGGATCATTTTACTCTGTTTTAAGTTCGTTTATCAATTGGTGATACTGAAGTATGCCAGTAATGAGTTCGTCCTTTATAGTTTCGTTCTCTCTCAGGGGGGCTACAAATTTTACGACTTCCTTTATCTTTATCTTTGTTACTTTATCCTCAGTGTTCGCGACAATATTCAATAGCTCCTTTTTTAAGTAAGAGAGTTCTTCGTTTAAGAATTGTTTGAGCTTCACTGTGTCAGTAATGTTGTATATGTATTCTTTGAGAACTTTTTTTTGCCTTTCTGAAAAAAAAGAATACTTCTCGTTGAACTTCTCAACTATGAGCTTGTAAGTCAGCAACCTTATTTCCTTGTCCTCTTTTAATAAATCTCCCAAGATGTTATCTTGCTTGCTATCGTTGTTTTCTGTCGAATTATCGTTCAAGTGTTCGAACACTACTATCTTATTATTCACTATCTGGTCGGTATTACCTATCGTTTTTTGATTTTCGCTTTCAAATATTGTGTAGACAGCCGCGTGAACTTTATATTTATTTATTTTAGCCTTGAAAAAATCGTCTATTTCGTAGTTGTTTTTAATCTCTTTTATTAGGTTGTACCTAAGTTTGTTTATTTTTTGTTTATCAAGCTTCCTATACTGCTCCATTACAGTGGAAAGCAGTATCTCTGATTTAGATTCGTTTAGTTTTGGGCTGTTTACTATCGCCGAATAAAGCGCGTATTCGTTGCCCAATTCTGTGTTTGTGAAATACTTCTTGAGTATTTTTACAGCCTTAGAATCCTTGTTATGTAATAGATCTGTAGTAATTTGCCTTACGCAAAGTTCAAATAAAATGCCAGTATTTTTATATTTGCTGTGCTTTATAGAGCCCATATTCCATAATGTGTACTATCAATAAATATTGCTCTTTAATCTATATTGGAAGTATGTTATCTTCGTCTAAAGAATCGCTAATTCCTTCTCTTTCTTTAGATTGAATATCGTTTTGCATTATGTTTTTTTCGTTCAACACTTCCGATTCAAAAAGGGGAACCTTCCTGCCGACTTTCTTGGAAAGCAAAGAATCTAATATTTGTTTGTTCCTCAAGAATTCCAATCTCGTATTCTCTAACGATATGGCCGATCCGCCTCTGAAATTGTTTCTCAAACCATTAGAGTCCTCTCCCGCCCCAGAAGATCTAAGATCTCTCCTTCCCAAAGCGTCCCTTCCAAAGGGAGATTCGTCCTTACCGTACGTAGACTTGTATTTCTGAGGGCGGCCAGAAATTTTTACTGGTTCGTTGGGGTTTTCGCTATTGTATCCAGTTGGTACGTCAAGCGGCATGTCTCCCTTTCCACCGTAAAGACTTGCTAATTGGTGAGGAGTGCCGAAAGCTTGACCTGTTTCTGATGGATCGTTACCCTCTCCAGATATCTGGTTGAACCTGAAAAGTTGCTTTTGGTCCTCTGCTATCTGATCATTGAACTCGTTGAACTGATCTTCTGAGAACTGGAATAGCTTATCGTATATGTAATACTTGGGAAGCAACTTGCTCTCCATCGCTGAGTTAGCTAGATCGATTTTTTCTTTCATCAGCGCTATCTTCTCTTGATCGTAAATTATTGAAGGGTTCGTAAGCGATATGGAGAAGTTTGCGGCAGATTCGTTTGTGTATCCTTGAGAGTAAAGGTGTACCAAAGCCACTTTAGTGAGTTCGGAAACGATAATTCTTTGAATCCTTTCTATCGTTCTAGCGAATCGAATGTCTTCAGCGGCGAGAGTGGCTTTACCAGTCAGGTCCTTTTCGTATCCCATGAAAGCCTTGGGTATCTTCAGGGCTGCGAATAGTTTTTCTCTAAAGTAAGAAACGTCTTCTATACCGTTGTAATCTAGACCTTTGGCAGTGTCTATCCTCGTAGACTGATCGTTGCCCCTTACAGGTATAACGAAATCTTCGAGCATGTTCTGCACGTTGTATTTGAGGTTGTATTGACCAGTTTGAGCGTCGATGAGAGGCGTCTTCTTCATCTTGTTCATCATGCGCTGAACGTAGTTCTCCACTTCGTTGGGAGGTATAGCGCCAACGTTAACGTAGAACACTCTCCTTTCCGGAGCCCTAACTATCCTGTGAATGAGCATAGCGTCTTCGATCAGTACGTACTGCTTGAACAGCTTTCTAGCAGGTTCTAAGTAAGAGCGACCGTAAGGGAGATAGTTAACGTCTCCAATTAGTCTGAAGTGCGCTATCTCGTAGTTATCGAAGAAAATTCCAGGATCTTGGTTTGCGAAAGCAGATGAATAACCGGAAGTAGAAGCGAGAGAAGCGTTGGGATCGAATTTGAACCTAACTTCGTTGGGGTTCTGGGGATTGAATCCCTCTTGTCTAACTATATTGTACGCAGAGAAGGGAATTACGTTGTAAACCCCGTACTTATCGGCTATCTCCATTTTCAAGTAAAAATCTCCGTACTTACACATATTGCGTATCCACGACCATAGATTGAACTCTATGTTTAACACGTCGTAGAATAGCGAGTAGAGTATCTTCTGTATGTTTTCGTCTGAGGATCGTATCTGAAGCACCTCTCCCTGTTCGTTCTTAAGCGTACACTCGTCCGATATAATATCGAGAGCCGAAGCTATGATAGCGTCCGTATCCATAGCATCGTAGTCAGCGTAGATTTGAACTCTCGCCGATTGATAGTTTTGAGCGAGGTTTAGGTTTACTCCATAAGCCGTAGACGTGGTGTATACTTTGTTAAACCTATCTATCAGCGAGTTGTTTTGTATGACGCCAGAAGTCTGGATGTTTTGCGTATCCAGCACCTTCAGTTGCCTGTTTCCAGCGTTTCTTATGACGACGTCTGAAGAGAACATTCTCCTTAACGCACTGAATAAGTTCTCTTGTTTTTGTTGTTCTGCCATTATATTAGCCAATTAAGGTTTTCTTGTTGAGTTCCCTGACCAGTTTGTATTTCCATGGCCCATGGGTTATAATTATTTACAGTGTTAGATGTATACACTTCAAAGCCCGAAGAGTTTCCTATTTTATTGAAACTGTTCAAGCTCGAGTAAGACAGATCTTGCATGGTTTTTTTGAACTTCAAAGAAGTCTCCCTCAAAAACATAGCGATCGCAAACGGCATAACCAAGTCGTCGTTGTATCCCTGCATCGCCTGGGGTTTATTGTTTTTCCATATGAAGACCCTAAGCTCTTCCAAAAACCTGAGAGACCTTATCGTAGCAGATTTGCTTTCCAAATAAGCTCTCATTTTCTCCAGTATCAGAGGTCTTGTTACCATGTTTGTGGAGAACCCAGGAACTAGTCCTGTTCCCCTATCATATCTATCAATATACGTATCAATATTCATATTGTACTCTCCTCGTTGCGAGTAGTACATGTTTTCGTACTGCATTTCCAACACGCTCTGTATAACGTCCCAACCTATGCTTGCGTGTTCTATCACGAGGAGAGCGTTGTTGTATTCCCTCGCAGCGGTCACGAGTATCTTTGCGTAATCCCTAGTTCCTAATTGCGACTTGTACTCCGCAACTTGAGTGACAGTTTCTATGTCTATAACGTGAAAAGCCGAGTAGTCGCCACCGTCTCCTCGAGCCACATCAGCAACTACCATGTAATACTTGAAAGGATCGGGATACTCCCATATCCAGTAGTTTTTGTCAGCAAATCTCCTTTCTATGGGTTCCGCTATAGAATTTTGCTCGTACCACTGTAAGACTGTGGGATCTATGAAAGTGTTACCAGAACTAGCAAAGTCGCAGTCGCACTCTTGCGCAGCGTTACGAACTCCCAAGTCCTTTGTCTGCTGTTCCCTCCATTCTTGAGTCCTTTCTGGATGCACTGTCCAAGGGAGAGATATCGGTAGGAAACTATTATCTTTCTTCTGAGCGGCAGTGTAAGTCTTGTGAAACCAGTTACCTATACCGTTGGGAGTGGATAGCGCTATGCAGCCACCACCCGTTGCCAGGGTCTGTTGGGCCGCTGTGAATATCTCCTCTATGCGATCAATAAAGGCGGCTTCGTCAATAACTAGGAGCGAAACGGCCTCAGACCTTGAAGCGTCCCCTGCTGCGGAAACGGCTTTTATTTGGGAACCGTTTACTAGCCTCAGACTCAGTCTGTTATCTTCGGTGTGTCCTATCTTCAACCAAACTGGGAGGTTTTGGTAAGCGAACCTCACTTTAGTTACCATATTCTTTGCGGTGGCCTGCGTAGTAGCTATGATGAGTATGTTTTTGTCTTTCTTGAAAAGCATCATCCAAAGGGAGTAAGCGGAAACCAGCGTGGATATGCCCAGCTGCCTGCTTTTGTTGATTATAGAGAATTCGTTCTTTTGAAACAGTTTAAGCACCTTCTCTTGAAACGGGTAGAGGTTAAAAAGTTGTCTACCCCTTTGAGGGTGTTGAATCATGTAATATTTTCTCATGAAATACACAGGATCTTGGGAGCACTTGATAAACTCTTCCTTTATCTTTTCTTTTATGTTAACCTGCGTCTCGCTCATCTGATTGTTTGGCTTTTTCGTCTTCTAGATCCTTTATTTTTTGCGGAAGATTTCCTACGACCCTTAAGTAATTTTTCATTACTTGATCGTCTCGAGTCGCAACTCCCGTGGTGGGAGCCTCACCGTCTTTGAATCCGAATTGATCCTGTATCGCCCTAAGCTGGTCTCGTAACCTTTGTAATTCGTCCTCTTCTTCGTATTCGCGTAACTTTCTCTTTTTTGAGATCGTAGTGAGATTGTTTTCTATCAAGAAATTTTTTATGTCAAAAGACATAATGCGTTTCTTATAAATATAAAGGGGTGTAAGTTATTAAAATGCAACTATTTCATCAAAAATCCCATGTTTCCATTATCGGGGTTGTACACTGATATATTAGAAGGGACAAACTTAAAAGAAGCGTCTTTTTTCGCAAATGACTTTAATTCGAAATTCATAGAATTTGATCTCAGGTTAAAGTCTAAATAAAGTTGTTTTATCTCTTGTTTGCTAATCATCTGTTTCAACGCATTTAAATACGGTCCATCGCTTTTATTCATGTAACTTGCTACTCCTGCTGCCATAGGACCCATAATCAAACCATAGTGTTTTTTATTTGCAGATAACTTCTCCCAATTTATTGGAGTAGAAGGTGTGCTTTTTATTTCATCGTAAAACGGTTTCAGTTTCGAGAGTATTACTTCGTTTTTGTTCTTATCACTTTTTATACCTCTTATAGTCTCCAAAACGAAATCATTTATACTCTCAATCGATATGTTTTCTACGCTTGTTTTCATGATAGAAGAAAGTACTTCTATTGCAGGAATATTCAACTTTTTTGCTAAGTATAGGTAGCCATCAGATACTTTTTTTTGTTCGTATGATTCTGATAGGATATCACGCAATGTTTTTTCTGATTTATTTAGTTTTTTAGGATCTGCTTGAGAAACTACTTTTGTAAGAGTGGCAGCTGCTCCTTGTTTGTATTTTGAAGATATTCCGTAATCATCTACATAAAAATCTATAAGCGGTTCGTTGCCTCCGGGAAAATACACGCCTTTCTCAGAAAGGTTAACTTTATTGGCCATTAGTATGGCTCCTAACACCTCTCCAAAATCTTTACCTATAATATCTAAATCTCCCGGTAATATGTCTGATACGGCTTTTTTTGTTTCCTGAGATAGTGGCACAGATTCGGAATAGGTCTCTATTTCTGAAACGCTGTTGTATGCTTGACTCTTTAGTTTTAATATGTCTTGCATCAATAACGACATAGCTTCGGTAAGTTGCGTATTTTTTATATTTTTGATACTACTTTCTACAGTACTAACTATAGATTTTGCGTTCTTAAAACTTTTACCTGACAGTCCTAAAGACGTGGGAGATAGTGATTTGGCAGTGATAGTCGTTTTTCCTTCCGTGACCGTGCTAACTATCAAAACTACTTCTCCTTTTTTTAAAGTTTCGCTATCTTTGTTAAGGGTTACTTTATATGTATTAAATTTACCCGATCTGGATCCCTTTGAAAATTGATTTGGCGCTACCACATCTATAGAATAATCCCTAGGAGATAGCCCCAAATTTTTTAGCGATTGCTGTATGGTGTTAATTGCTTCCTTTTCTCCGCCTATAGTAGCTCTAATGTGGAGACCGCCGTTCTTAGTGTCTCTTTTTGCGCTAGAGTCGATAGCTTTTAGAGAATTTAAAACAGAATTATAAAAGTCTAATTTTTTTTTGTCTTTTTCTGTTGCAGTGGCTTCCAATAACTTTTTAAGCAAAGCCTCCGTCAATTGTGGAGCTTCCTCTTCTCCTGCACTAGAAGCACTGAGTCCTCCTGTTTCTCCGCCTTCATCTGCTTCCGCCCCTTGCTCCTCGCCCTCTGGCCCTTTGGTCTTCAACGGGCTTCCGCCCCTCAACAGCTTGGATATCGCTAGCATGCAACGCTCCTTCTCTCCTATGTTCGATAGGTAGTAGTTCTTACCGGACACAGAAGCTTCGTAGGCTGGACCCATGTAAGTTATGTAAAAGTACTGTCCGTTGTGCAACACTATCTTGAAGGACGTGGGTTTTGGGGAAACAATGAACACAGCGTCGAGGTACTCCCTGTAGTCCTTGGTCATGAGCTCTGTCATGATCTCGTTCAGGGAAACGTACTTCTTGAGTATGAATTCCATGGGATTGTCTTCGAAGGTTTCTGGAGACTTCTCTTCACCTTCGGGTTGTTCCAATAGCATTTTTAAGATCTTCGAATTGCTACTCATCTTTTTAATGTTATCCTTCAACGGCTTTTTGGAGTGGTAACAGCGTCTTCTAACTCTTGCATCATTTTTATCAAAGACATATCTTCGTGATCGTCCCCGTGCACCTCGTGAAAACCCTGGGAAGCTTGCACTATGAAGTTCTCAGCGTTGGTGATGTGATCCTGGATCCAACCTGGGATGTTTCTTTCCTGTCCTCCCAACTTAGACATCAGCTCTTGAGCTGCTTCTACTATCTCTTTGAGGCTCGACATCGCCATAGCGACTTCGTGATCCCCGCCCTCTTTCATAGATCTGAGTTTCTTGAAGTCAGCAGCTGTTATTTTACCCTTTGGTTCTGCAACGTCTATTTTTTCTTGGTTGCCAGGAAGGTTCACTTTTTTCATTTTATTTCTTTTTACTTTTCTTTGCTCTTTTCCACAACGCGGCGTCCGCTTTCCTAGCGCCGCCCTTACCCGTTACGAAGCTGTTGACTCTACCCATAGCCCACTGGTGTTGCGCGACACCTGGCCTATGGCCCTTTTTCCAAGCTGCTAAACCCTTGGCGTACACGGATTTAAGCACGCTCTTGGATATGCCTGTCGCTTTAGCCTTGTTCGCTAACGCTTTCTCTACGTTTGCATCGTACTCTAATAGTATATCAAGAAGTTTTATCATTTTTCATTCTTTTTTTTATCGAGTTTACGTTTAACTATTTCACGAGTTCTATCCATTTTTCTAGCGTATGCAGGATCATCTTTACGATTAAAGTTAGCCTGTTGATTTAATGCGCCAGTAATTTTACTCATATTACCTTTTCTTGTCCTAATTAACCAGTTAGCCAACTTTTCAGCAGGAAGCTCTTTGAACTTACCCTTAGCGTCAGGCGCATTCGAGTGATGAAAATTTAGCCTTTCTTCAAATAATTGATGTAGTAGTTCGTGTAACTTCATAGTATTTTCTTATTGTTTACCGAATCTCTTTTCGTAGGCAGTAGTCGCTTTGGACTTTTTCGTCTTGTATTTCTTAGTTTTACCCTTATCAGCATAGTCAGCGTCCCACTTATCGTACGCAGAAGGATCGTCGTCGCTGAGTTTGGACACTCTATCTATCTCTTTCTTCATCGCTTTAGCGTCTCTTGTTAGGTAAGCTTTCTTTATCTTTTTCTTTACTTCGCTGACCCTAACGCAATTGGGAACTAACTTATCTCCCTTCTTCTTCATACCAATTTGCTTGTATCCGTCCCAACAAGTCTCCCGCAAATGCTCTTTCAATAGGTTTATTAGAATTATCATGTTATTATTTTTTACCAGAACTTACAACTCCAGTATCTTGCGCGCCACCGAGGTCCAGGATTATCGCACCGGTGTCTTGCTCTAAAACTCTTCCTCCTTGCAGGGATGTTCTTTTTTATCTTCACGCCCTTTTGACCGAAGTTTACTTTGACCACGTTCCCCTTGTCGTTCTTCACATATACCGCTCTCTTCTTGGGTCCGTCGGGAGTCATAAATGGTTTCCCAAGTTGAACCTTTCTACCCTTGTATTCAGCTTCCAGGAGAACGTTCCAGTGCTTCTTGATGTACTCCGCCAAACACTGCGGACAGAATTCTCCTTCGTTCAACTCGTGGACGTTTTCCATTAGCTTAAGAATTTCAATTTATACTTGGTCGAGTTCATGAGCTCTACTACAGTATCTATCTGATTTGCGATATAGCTGTCTTGAGGCACACTCTGTCTGGTTTTTTCTACGAACATGCAAAGCGCTTCGAAGTAGGCGACGAAGTTACCGTCCTCTCTTAAACTAGCTCCCATCGCGTATCCAGTGAGAATACCGTACTTACCTTGGTAGGATTCCACCAACCCATCGATCAGGGGAACAATTCCATCGTAGTAAGCTTGCAAAGCTAAGTGAGCTGCGTGACTACCGGGTCCTGTGACTTGGAGGTGGTATATGTGAGCTTGATTTCTAGACTGCATCAGAGTCCCAATCAGTAATCCCATCTGATTCATAATAATGTTTTATAGTTATTAAATCGACATTTTCTTTTTTAATAACTCGGGTTTTTTCTTAGATAAATTGTCGTAATAAGAACCGTCTCCCCGCCAAGACATTAAAGAACTTTCATCAGCAGTGGAATGGAACGAAGGACCAGCCTTAAACACCTCAATGTGTTTTAGATTTTTGTTTGTGTTTATCAGTTGCTTAGCAAAGTTTAATGCATCTTTAGGAAGTTTAAATTTTTTCATTTGTCTAATTCCGTCAGAATAATGAGCTTCGTAGTTTTCTAAAACAATAGATTCTTTTACTTCGCTTTTATCTTCTTTAGAGCTCTCTTCTTTTTCCTTCTGAGACTTGCTAACGCTCTCGAGTTTGGATAAGAGATCGACTAACTTATTCGTTATGTGAGCTATTTTTTCTTTGTGATCGCTGGATTTTTTTGGATCGTCCATCACCTGCTTCATTATTTCATTTCTCTGCTTTTCGAGCTTGTTGATGGCAGTGTGAAGCTTCTTTATAACGGATCCTTTCTTCTCTTCTAACACGCCTTCGTACTGTATCATTTCGCTACAGAGGGCTTCTGCAATTGCTGTAGCAGTTTCCATATCGGGATGCACGCTGTGAACCACGTCCGGACTCATCACGTCGTGAGGCACTCCGTGAACTGGGTTGAACGGAGTCACTAGGTCCTGTGGCTGGCAACCCGAGTACGGGTTTTGTACAGCGTACATTTCTGTTACGCCTTCTTTTTTTACTTTCTCGGGCAGTCCCTTGTGTTTGGTACCTGCGTATTTTTTGAGATCTTTTGTAGATATAGACTTTGCTATATCAGCCACTTTTTTGCTTATGGGCTTTGCGCCTCTTTTGACTGCTAAAGCAGCACCCATCAATTTTTGTTGCGCTTGACTTACCGCGGGCATTTGTACTAAGTTTGGTAATAAATATCATGAGTTTTTTATCTTACTCAATTCCTTTTTGGCCTCTTCGTACATTTTCGCCTTGTCTCCTCCCAGCCAGTTTTCTACGTCTCCCTGTTCGTTTACAAAGTTTTCTTTTGCGTGATACCAAGCGTCCAATGCTTTTTCTAAATCTTCCGACATAGCTAGCGTATCGGCTTTCATCCTTTCTTGGAGTACTTCCTCGTAATTGCCTTTTATTTTTAATTCGTCTTCTTGCTTGATCACACAGTCGAAACAAACGCCTTTGGCTCTGTACGCGCTCTTATTGAATTCGTTGACTTTCATGGGTTTATTACAACTTGGACAACACAAAGGCAGAATAGCAAGTTTCTTTATCGTATCTAACTTAGTTACTGTTTGTTTTATTCCTTTTTTTATGGTCCAAGTCTTTCCTAACTCTTCCCAAACGTCTCCCTCTTTGTAGTCTTGCTTGTGTTTTTCCCAACCAATTTGCGATTGAGTAGCGTTTCCGCTATTACCAGTAATGAGGTTCCTCATTCTTTGGACGTCCCTTTTCGAAAACTCTTTTTTTAACGTAGACTCCTTTGGTAACATAACTGCGATTTATTATTTGTTTCTATATAAATTTTTTCAAATTTTTTGGCCCTTTCTTTGTTTGCTTTCGTATATCATCTTGTACATCGCTCCGTACTCCCTCATCAATACTCCAGCTATAGAGTTCGCTCGGTTTTCTATATCTGATCCTGTTTCACCAGATCCCGTTTTTATCATTCCGAGTTCGCTTTGGCGGTGATGCACTAATTCGTGAGCGAGAGTTCTAAGCACATCGGCTATGTGCCTATTTTTTACGTATACTTTGATGCTTGGAATGCTTGCGTTGTATTCTCCGAATGAGTGTCTAGCGTAAGTCCATTCGTTGTTTTCTGTCACAAATACTCTGGGTTTTTGAGATATTTGTAACGCTTGACAGCAGAAATCTACGAAATCCACTAATATTCTTGCTTTATTGGGTACCATTTTATTTTTGAAATGATGATTCTAATCCTTTAATTATAAAAGACCCAGTTATTTTGTAAGGAGCACTATACACGCTTTTGTTTCTAACCACTACGCCTTCTTGCTCGTTTACGTCTCCCAATGGGGATGTCATGGAACCAAGTAAAATATCTCCCAATTTTATAGTTGCAAGGTATATTACGAAAGAATCTATGGCTAATTTAACGTCTTTCGAATCTGCTACGAGCTCCTCTACTGAGTTACCCTTGTCTATCCAGAGGAACACTTGCTTACTTAAAGCGTCTACTGTTTTACCGTCTTTAAGCTTAAGCTTTTGTCCTTTGGTATTCTCTGCTTGATCCAACCAAGCCTGTAAAGTTTTTGTCTCAGATTGCTTGTCGTTGATTTTTACAGTGTAAGATTTGGATAAAGCATTGGAGAAACTGACTTCGGATTTTAACTTGGCAGGTATCACGTTAAACACTTCAAAATCGTATTTTTTTGCGATAGGCGCTAAGTTATTTATTAGGTCCTGCAAGGCGTCTTTAGAATACGATACTTCTTCAGATTGCCTCCTTTTGGGAGTCACTTGTCGCATCTCCAAAACGTTGTGTATAACTAAAAAGTTTTTATCGTACTTTTGTACGTTTGACTGACCCTCTACGTACTCTATATTAAGCATCATATTGGGATTCTTAGTCATTCCCAACTTATCGAGATCCTTTTTTATAGAAGGAAGAGCTTCGTTGAATATCTTCAACACTTGAGCCCCTATCCTAGTCATACCGTGACCCTCTCCAAACCTGTCTATTAGATCTTTTGAAGTCACACCCTTGACGTCTAGCGATTTGTTAGATCCCCTATCCAACACGAATTGTTGTTTTCCGTCTAAATTAACTAATCTTATGGAACTGTTTATGCCGTCTATTTTTACGGGTGCTTCGTTTTTTTCAAAGAACTTAGCGGTGTTATCGAAAATCGATATCAAATCTTTTCCTGTTTTCACCTTCGGTATATCGAATGGATGGGCCATGTGGCCTGCGGCCCCTCCCTCTAAAAGCAATTCAAGTAACACTAGCCTGGACATTGCTTTGTTTTCTAAAATGGAAGCTAGTGATTCGTTTTTCTGTGAGAACTTACTTTTGAGCATCTTTTCTATTTTCGGATCGTACCAACCGAATATTCCTTCGAACTGTTCTTTTGTAGATTTTGGATTCGATAATGCTCTGCGTATATTGGTTCCGCTCATTCCCCCTATTCCAGGTATTTCGTAAGACACGTGAGGTGCAACCACTAAGTATCCGTGCTTGTCAAATCCCTGCATGTTTTTGGGATCCACGTACCTTTGAAAGTATCCTGGGGTACCGTCTTTTTTCAATCCTATCTTGAACCTTGGATCCTCTTGCATGTCCTTCTCTCCAACCATAAACACTAATGCTGTGTCCTTTGGATCGAATCTTTGCGTTATCTCTTCAGCTTTATACGGGTTTTTTACTAACACCAACATATCTCCTATTCCGTATTTGGATATGACTTGTTTTTTCTCTTCGAAGCTCAGTGGACTCTTTGGAGGATCTACTTTTCCAGAAGTTGCTATAAACGTATTTTCTTTTCCAAATTTGCTTGCTAACCATCTAAAAGCGTCATGGTGGTGTCTCCCAAAAGGTTGAAAACGTCCTGGGTATATCGCTATGACTTTTTTTACCATACCAATAAATATGCTTATATCAGTACTGAACCCTTGATCTTCCGTTGACTTTGTGTATCTCTATGTGACTGTCAACATTATCCCTCATAGTTTCAATGTGAGACACGATTATGACAAACTTGAATTGAGTTTTTAAGAAGTCAAAGAACAGTGGTATTGTCCCTACGTTGTTTCTATCCAAAGTTCCAAAACCCTCGTCTATCGCTATGAAATTTGGTCTCGGGAGGCTCGACACGCTAATTAAAGCGTTGCGTATGGCTAGGGAAGATACGAACTTTTCCATTCCAGACGTTAATTCAATCGGCCAAAATCTGTCTTCCTCGTAAGCTATGTACCCATTGACGTTCTTATCGTCGGATTCCATCACAACCCTAAAATCTACCAATTGAGAAAGCACGTCGTTGACCCTTTCTTCTATCTTGGGTAGCGTGTTAGACACTATGTTGTGAGGCACCCCGTCTCTGTGAACTGCGTTAAGGTAGTGTTGGTAACTTTTGTTTTTTATTTCCAAATTTTTTAGCTCTTCTATGGAGTTTTTACACCTATTTTTTTCTGCTTCTAGTACCTTTACCTCGACTTGAGTGGTGCTTATCTTCTCTGATACTTTAGAGAGCGTGTTTTTTAGTTTGCTTACCCTATCTTTCGCTTCTTCTATAGATTTTTTTAGAATCTTGTTAGCTTCTACAGCTTGCCTGTGATCGTTGTAGGATTTTATTTTTTCGTTTATATTAGACAACACCAACTCTTGCCCTTTTATTTCGCCTTCTGCATTCGTTATGTTGGGAAAACAAGCACCAAGTTTATTTTGTAGCGCGGATATTTCTTTTACTGTGTTGCTTTTGTTGTCGCGTATGCTTTTGAAAGACATAGATCCGCTCAATTCCTGATTTGCAGATTCCAAAATCAACATCTTTTCTTTCAAGTCTTCTAAGTTTTGAGAAAAACTGGAACTTGTTTCTATTGCGTCTTTTACAAACACGTTATTCATGCAGTAAGAGCAATTGGGGTCATACTTCAAGTCTTTTAGCTTGTCTAGCTTTTCTTTTTTGGACTTAAGTTCTGTTTTTGTTTTCGTCAGTTCGATGGTTATTTGAGAGTGCTTTTGCAAAAAACCATCCAAAGCGGACAAGCCAATGCTCACTTGTTCGTCTGAAGGGTAAGATTCGAGTAATGAAGTTAAATCGTCCCTTTGTTCTTCTAATTTTCTATACTCTGCTTTGAGTATTTGGAGCGTATTTTTTAACTTCTCTATGGATTCTTCTTGAAGCTGTTTGTTTTTTATTAGTTCCCCTATGTCGCAATCTTCATTAGTACTATTAAAAAGCTTTGAGCTTAGTTCTAACATTTCTTCCGTTTCTTTGGATATCGAATTTTCTAGGGAATCTTTATCTTCTTTTAACTTTTGTATTTGCTTTCCTTCGCTTTTTATTTTTTGCTCGACTTCTAACAAACACTCTTGATAGTTTTTTTTATTGTGTTCCCTTATCAACACAGACAAGTCCCTTTGTTCGTTGTTTGCGATCGAATACAACTCCTCAAAAACATTTATATCTAGGAATTGGCACAACAGATCTTTTCTATCCTTTTGGTTCATGTCGATGAAACCAGATCCACCGCTTTGGGTTGACAAAGTTGTGAGTACGAAATCTTCGTAGCTACCAACTACTTTTCTTATGTTAGCGTTAGTGTCGCTTCTCTCTTTACCGTTGAGCGAAACTTTGTTGCCGTGATTATCTATTGTATAAAAGTCGACTTCGACCCTAACGTTGCCGTTCTTTTGCCTAATAGCTGACCTGCTGATTACGTACTCTTGGGAGCTCATTTCGAACGTTAGCGTACAAGAAAATGTGTCCGATTGATTGTTTATGACCTGAGAGCCCCTATTCGTTTTGGGGCACTTATCGAACAAGCAGTAAGTTATAGAGTCTAAAAGCGTGGACTTTCCAGAAGCGTTAGCAGCGAAGAGTCCGTAAGTGCCCTCCATAGCGGTAAAGTCTACGTAATTTCCCTTACCGTAACTAAACATATTATCGAATTTGAATCTCTTTGGTATCCAAACGCAGTTCCTACAGAATTCTGATTTATCTGTGGATTTATTGACGCTCCTGTTTATTTCTAAAACCGAGAATATTTCTGAATCTGTTAACTTATATTTTTGCTGTAAGTATTCTCTTATTATTTTATTTTGGTACTCTACTTCCCTAGTGTCTATGGAAGAAAGCCTTTTGCTTTGCTGCTGTCCCTCCTCGGAATCTTTTTGAATGTACTGGTAAGAGACCTCGACAACTTCGTAGTGCGCTTTTAACTGCGCCACTATGTTTTTTAATTGAGACGGCTGAGTGTTCCTATGTCTTATTCTTAGGTATACTCTTTCGTAACCATTTATCTCGACTGGTATTTCGTAGTTTCCGTTTTCTACGTAGAGCGTAAAGTAGCAAGTGTTGTTTCGTATCTTAACGAATTCACTAGTTTTACTTTCTATGTCCCAAACTAAGATACCATGATTCAAACCTTCTCCGTGAGACTGCTGGATTAAAGAACCCGGGTAGGCTATAGTTTTATTATCGTTTAAGTACTGAAGCTTGTGGATGTCTCCTAAAAGAACTAAGTCGTATCCTTCAAAATCAGATACCGATATTCTTTCGTGAGTGAGTTTGAATCCCATCTCTGTCACCGCATTTGTGACTGCTCCGTGATACGTGGCTATTTTTATTGGAGCGTTTATTTGGTTCGCCTTTACGTAAGCTTTTGGATCGTCAAACACAGACCAAACTGTAAAAATAATTCCACCGAACTCGTAAACTCCTCCGTCTTTTAAGTAGTGTATGCTATCGCTGTTTATTGCGTTGACTATGGGAGTGAGAGTATCGAGTCTATCAGAATTATTTAAGTTGGCATCGTGATTTCCAGCGGTTATTATTACTTGGTGAGTAGACGACAGCAACTTCAAAAAGTCTTGAACCTCTTGAATCAATTCAGGAGTCACGTCAGTTTTAGAGTGTACTATGTCTCCAGTAATTATTACTACGCTATCTTTCTCCCCATCGTTTACTACGTAGTCGTGAAGAGTTTTGAAAACTCTCCTGTACTCTTGATGACGCTTAAAGTTCCTAACGTGAACGTCAGATACGTGGTATATTTTTTTTATCTTGTCTATCCCTAAACTAACTGTTTTTGAATTCATCAAACCAATTCCATTTTTTTTCTGAATAAGTTACTAAAATTTAGTTGCTCAGCTGAGTGTAAAAGGCAAACCATATCTTTGAATCCTATCCGAGAAGGATCTTTTCCCTTCATGTCTAAAAGATAAACGTCTTTTCCGTAATTTAAAAGCTTTTCTGAGTAGTTCAAAGCTTCTTTCAAAGCGTCCTTATCTAGAGCTAAGTAAACGGTTTTTACTTCAGAGTCTACCAGTTTTTTCATAAGGCTCTCTGATATACTTTTGCCGAAAAGCGGTATGGCGTTTCTTTTTATCGCTATGGCATCAAAAGCTCCTTCGCAAAGAATAACTGGAACTTTCCAATTTATAGTATTTTCCATGCCTATTATTTCGCTCTTTTTGCAACTGGGAGCGTCGTACTTTCTGCTAGAATTCGTGTTAACGTCCCTGGCGATGAAGTAATTGAGGACGCCATTCTTATCGTAAGAGGGAATAATTACTCTATTTTGGTACCTTCCAGACTGGCAATAACCAATATTGTACTTTTTTATATCTTCTAAAGTTATTCCTCTAGATTTTAAGTAATTTATAGCCCTACTCTTATCTAGAGAGTTATCGTCTTCGTAGAAGAGCGACTTAAATTCTTTCGGTAGAGATACAACTACAGTAGAATTAATTGCAGCTTCAGAACCTTTTTCAGAAAAGTAAGACTTCATCTCTTTTATGTGTGTTTGAGGTGCAGCCATTTTCTTTAATAGAGACACAGGATTTCGTCCCTTCGTAGGAGGAAAGCAAGTCCAACAGTTATACACTCCAGACTCTACGTTAACTACTAATTTAGGTTTGTGATGTTTGCAAAACGGACAATAGAAAGTATAGTTTTGTCCATCTTTGTCCTTTTTTCCAGGCCCCAAGTTAACTTCCAGTAAGCCAAGAACTAATTGAGAAGCTTGCATCATAATACAATATCATCTTTTTTGTTAAAAACCAAAAAATTATTTTTTTTGTTTCTAAAATAATTAATATTTTATTATAGAATAGCTCGATTAAGTTCTATGCCGTAGCTTGGTGAAATTCCATGAGCGAGTCTTAGAGTGATCGATAAAGCATTCACCAGGAGCTAAGACGAAGGTAACAATGCTTCGGGTATATAAACAGATCTTTTGGTGAAAAAACGAAAGTAATATCGGGTAAAACCGACGGATTATAAATTCCGCTAGGGACTTTCGTTAATAAATTGAATGAGAAAACGGTGTCAAAGCAAAAAATATTTTCGGGCGAATACCCTAAAAAATAGATATATTTAAAAAAATGCAACACTTACAGAATATATTGGAAGAAGATAGACAGGTGCTAGTTAATAACATAGGTACCTTATATGCATATTTAGATATGCATCTAGATTCTATGACAGGAGAAGAAGCAGTGCTGTGGCAAACTTTATTAAAAGAATTAGATCCAAATTTTGAAAATCAAGAACAACTTGAATAGATTATTGGTGTATTCCTTAAAAGGCTGCGACAAGTGTGAATACTTACTTAGTAAATTGGATTTCTTATCCATACCCTACCAAAAATACGTTTGCGAAGACGAATCAGAAATTTGTGATAACTTAGAAGAATTTACAAATTGTTTTACGTACCCAATACTGAAAGTTTTTAATACAAACAAAACTCACTTATATTTGGCAGTGAAAGGCGTTAAAGAAACCAATAAAACAATGCGATTGTCTCACTTTGATGTTTTAGAGTGGCACCACTCTCTAGATTCCGTTATAGATAGAATACAAGTATTACTTATAAACAAATAATAGTTATGCAAAAGTTATCTGAAGAACAACTATTGGAAAATCTCCAAGGTTTTTATGATTTAATTAAGAAACATATTTCATCTGATAGAAAAGATCAGTTGTTAGATATGTATAAGGATTTGGAAGATAATCTAGTGATAGCACCAGCTTCAACTAAAAAGAACTTTCACAATGCTTTTATCGGAGGTTTCATCGATCATACCACGAGAGTAGTCGAATATTCTATAATTTTGGATAAAGTCTGGGATAGGTTTGGGCAAGATAAGGACTATACTCACGAAGAATTAGTTTTTTCGGCCATTAATCACGATTTGGGAAAGTTGGGATACAAAGACATCCCTCACTATTTAGTAAACGATTCTGATTGGCACGTAAAACAGGGGTATTATTTCAAATACAATACAGAGATACCTCACATGCGTATATCAGATAGAAGCTTGTTTACACTTCAAAAATACGGAATACAAATATCTGACACAGAATTCTTGGCCATTAAACTTCACGACGGGTTGTATGAAGAAGCCAATAAAGCTTACTATATGAGTAGTGCGGAACACCATATAAAGAGTAACTTGCCTTACATACTTCATCAAGCTGATTCCATAGCATCTAGAATAGAAAGACAAAACCAATAACGCATGACAATAGGAGTAGCCTTAAGCATCATACTGTGGATAGTAACAGTATTGGGTTTCATAGTTTGGAACCTGTATCAAAAGAACAAAAAGATGGAAGAGATCATCGAGTCTCAGAATTTTTACATTCAATCTGTAAATGTGGTTTCCTCAGACTTAGATTCTATCGCAAATAAGATAGACACCACTATGTGGGTTCAATCAGACCCAGAATTGATTCAGCTTTTTGATAATATAAAAGCGTTAAATTTTACAATTAAAAGAATTACCACATAAATGAAAATAAAAGATTTGCAAGTTGAAGAAATAGGGTTAACAAAAAGTGGAAAACCAAGAAAGAGGAAGCCAAAGAAAAAGAACGTATACTTTACTCAAGAAACAGAAGAAGCTATAGTAGCTTACATTTCTGAACAAGATTCTATACGAAAGGATCGACTGTACAGTGAGAAAATACACTACGCCTTTTACAAGCTTGCGGAAAATATAATACACACTTTTAAGTTCTATTACACAGAAGTTGACGACATAGAAGATCTAAAGTACGAAGTTATATCTTTTCTCATTCAGAAGCTGCACCTTTTTAACCACAGTAAGTTTGTAAACGATAAGTTTTACAAGACCATATCCAAAGAGTTTGGAGAAGAGTACGAAAACGGATCTTTTGTGACTTTCACGAGTAACTCTACTATAGTTTCCAAGGATCAAATAATCAAATTCATAGACAACTTAAAAGTTTCTGAAGATTGTAGGTTAAAACTGATTGAAATAGAACCCCCAAAAGCTTATTCTTATTTTGGTACAATAGCGAAAAGATATCTTATAATTTATAACAATAAGAATTACAAAAAGCTTAGGTCGCAATATTACTTAGACGATGCTAACGAAGACGACGATGTTTTTAACTCTTTGTCCGAAGAAGTGCCTAAAAATGAAGTTAATAGAGAAAATTTATTAGAATCCTTCTTACAAAAGATAGACAGCAAATTATTAGATACTTTTTCTACTTCCGAAGAAGTTAAAATAGCAGACGCAATACTAACTATCTTTAGAAAGAAAGAGAAGATCGACATATTCAATAAAAAGGCATTTTTTATTTACGTGAAAGAGATGACTGACGCCAACTCTAATTCTATAACTAAAGTCATAAAGACTATGAAAAAAACGTATTTCTCTATGTTGGGTGATAGACTTGAGAATTACGACGATTAAATATTTATACAAAAGATGGATTTAGATAAGGAAATTTTCAAAGGAAAGACTTTATCTGACATTGTCAAAGAAGCGTATGAAAAACACAAGGAACAAGAGTCTCTAATAAGCATGGAGATCTCCAGACTTTCCGAAATGATTTCATCTCCCGGGGAGGCTTTAGCTATAGCTCCCATGATCAAGCCTCTAATAGATTCTGGGTTAAAAAACGACGAAGTACTTGTCAAGATATTGGGTCTTTTCCAAAAAGCGCAAAGCGCTGAAGCGAAAGGAGCTGACAGTGAAGGCATACTTACTGCAAAAGATATAGAGCAGTTGTGGTCGAATCCAACACCTTACGAAAAGGAAGAAAAAAAGAGGCTAACAGATGGCGTTTAATCAAATACCTTTAGAACCTGAAGCCGGTTTTACTAAACACAGCGAACTAGTTGTGGGTAGAGTAATTAGTGTTGCGCTATCTCCTTACTTAGATGATAAAAGAACGAGAAATCCTGAGTACAACAATCCTGGAGACCTTGGAAAAATACTGTATAGTGTAGTATATAGAAACAAACAAATATCTTTTGGAGAAAAAGCAGTAAGACCTGCGTGGCCTATTTTCTCTTTCGCAAAACAATATCCCGTCGTAGGAGAGTTAGTACTAATAGTTTTAGGACCAACTAAAGATATGAATGATAGCGCTAGTGCGATGCAAGCCTACTACTTTCCTCCCTACAATATTTGGAATTCTGCGAACCAAAACGCTTTTCCTAATTTGTCTGAATACAGGAATTTTATCATAAGCGTTTACGAAAAAGAAGGATATAACTACGATAAAAAGAAATTATTGAGAGATAATCAAGTTACACCCGAGCTTCCAAAAGGCGTTTATTTTAAAGAACAAGACGTAAGACATGTGATTCCATTTGAAGGAGATTCTATAATAGAGGGGAGGTTCGGTCAATCCATAAGATTCGGTTCTACGACGACTTTTAAAAAAACAGAAAGTAGTTGGTCTAATACAGGTCCCGAAGGAGCCCCTATAACAATTATTAGAAATGGACAAGGTAGAAATACTCTATCGTATCCAATAACCACGGACAACGTTGCTATTTTATCTTTATCAGACCAACCAACGATAGAGAATATAAACTACGACAACTCTTCTATATATCTCACGGCCGGTCAACAGATACTCATAGATGATCTCGCGTCTCTTTCCGTATTTCCCATGAATTCGTATAAGGGATCTGCATTTGTATCGCTAACTATGGGAGTAAATAAAGTACTCAATCAGACTAATAGAACAGACCAATTAACTAAGAATCCAACTTCCAACGAAGTTAATTCTGCTAAATCAAACGATAACAACGCGCTTAAATAATGATATCCCCGCAGTTTCCATACACAGGAAGTCAAGCTATAATTACTTCAGATAGAGTTATGTTGTATTCTAAATTGGAAGGAGTTTTCCTTTTTGGTAAAGCTACCGTAGGCTTATCTTCTCCAAGCACTATAAACATAGATTCAAAAGAGGGGGTACTAATATATTCTCCTTTCATTTTTTTAGGATCTAATGCAACTGAGAAAGTTATTTTGGGAAACTCAATGGTTAAGGATCTATTACAAATTATTACTGCGCTAGAAAAATTTTCAGATGCTTTTAAGGATATAAATGAGACTAATTTTGCCGCAGTAGTACCAGATATAAGGAGCGCAGCGAGAATTTTAAAAAGAACACTGCAAGATAAAAAAATAACAATACCAAATAATTTATCTAAAGTAACATACACGCAATAGTGCCTATAAATTTTAAAAATAGCGAAGAACAACAAAAGCAAGCCGATGGAATAGAGAGAGCTGTTCTTTTGGTTAGCGATTCTATGGACAAAATACAAGAGGTTGTAGAAAAGGTTTTTGAAGGCCGGCCGCTTTCCCCAGGAAAAAAGTATAAAAATCCATTAGATAGGGGGTTAGTACCAATAGTAAGAGAAGTATCGGAGATAGATTTGTGTAACGTATTAAGTTACGTTGTTAACAAAGTACCTAACGTAGTAAAAAATATACCTCAATCAGCCCAAAAAAAAGATGGATCTAATCCCAAAGCTGATTCTGCGACTGAAGAATCCAGACCTAAAACGCAATTTGAAACCTTTTTATCAAGTATACAAGATGGAGCGTATGATGCCCAAAAGATTATAGATTCGTATTTTTCTGAATTTGGAGACTCGAAAGACATCAACGCAAAAAACGCGTTGTTTCTGACGTGTCAACAGTTACAAGTCGTAGTAGACGCACAAATTCAAAAAAAATTACAACAAGTTTTACAATCTGACGATGAAAACATTAAAAAAATTGTAAAATTAGCTGTATTACAAACGCTTTTGCAATTTTTATTTGATTCCGTGCAATCTTTCGGCAGGTATACAAATTTTACGATAATAAGCAATAAAAAATACGAAAAAATAAAATCTACAGTAAGCAAAATAAGAGGAGTTTTGATTACTATACAGATAATAAACCCAAATAATCCTGCATTTTTATTATCCTCAGGATTGAGTTTTTTACCAGCTAAAGTTCAAGAAGACTTAAACAAAATAAATAAAATAGTAAAACCAGAAAAATTACTTCCATTCGTAAAAAATATACAAAAAGCTTGCGTTAATGTACAAAATCAAGCTAATTTTTTATTGTCTATAATAAGAAGGTTACAAACACTAGTTAAGAGGTTGATTACTGGACTTACTCTGTTTAAGAGAGTTAGGCAAATTATACTGGCTATTTTAAGTCCTGTTCCCAACGCTTTTACTACTGTAGGATTGAATATAATAATACAAGACACTACTACTACTAAATTAGATAAATTAATAGATAATTTATTAAAGAGATTAAGACAACTAAACGTAATTTTAACTAGAAGTTTAAGCATAGTCGCTTATACTATTTCTCAAATAGATGAAGTACTCGTATACTTAAAAATAATAATTCTCAATTTAGAAAGCTGCGATAACGCCGATCCAGAAATAGTTAAGGATCTAAAGAAAACAGTGGAAGATCTAGAAAATACTTCTAAGATTTTAAAAAATTTTAAGGATAACTACGAAAAAAATAAAAACGATAAAAAATTAACCTTTGGAGACAGGAATAATTCTTATTTTATTAAAATAATCACAGAACAATTAACAGACGAAGGTATATCTTTAAAAAGAAGATACGGCGTAGCACTGAATATGGCTAACATTTTAGTGGCGAGTTCTACTCCAACTTTTGCAAGTGACGATAGAATTATAATAGAAGAAGTGAAGGCGCTTTTAGTATCTAAAAAACTAGTAAATCCTAGTAGTGTTTCTGTAGATTCTCAAGAATTAGTCGCGATCAACGAGTCTACAAACTTTTTAGAAGACAACGAAATAAGCATTGAAGAATCTAACTTGAGCGACAAATTTGATATTTCTTTACAAGGAGATACCTTGGATGATCCAAATAACGAAGACGAAAATAAAGGCATAGGACTCAATGCTTACATTAATAAGTCTCAAGGAGGAAAGAAACTAAGAGAAAGGGTTCGAAAAAAGATAGCTTCTATAATTTCTAAATTTGGGTTTAATTTACCTTCTTTTAATGTGGGAGGAGGTCAAGAAGATTCAAAGCGAAGTAATGAATCGAAAAAAGCAAAAATAGAGGAACTTCAAAAAAAGAAAGAAGACCTAGAGAAACAAAGAAGACAAGCTCTTTTAACAGGTCCAGCTGGGTTCGCAGTAGTCGCTGCAAAAACAAAACAAATTAAAGATGTCGATAAGCAAATAGCAGAACTTAAGAAATAACAAAGAAAATATTTATAAAATATGGCAAAGTTAGACGTACTTAGAAAAATTATAAGGGAAGAAATGAGAGTTGTTTTAAAAGAAGAGCTCTCTAAACTCATGTTAGAAGGTAAAAAATCAAACGATTATTTAGAAACTTTTAAGTCAAAAAACAAAAGTGACGTTCCCTTAACCCTTAACGAGCAACCTCAAAGAGCGGTAGCTCCTAAACTAAGTGGGAATAAAATGCTAAATTCACTCCTCAACGAAACTGCAATGGGGATGCAACAAACAGACAATATTAACTTTTCTAGTCACGATGTAGACGGATTTGCTCTAATGCAAAGATCTTCAGACGAATCAGCAAGGGTTAGCACAGTGAATGGCATGTTGACTTCTTCAAGACCAAGCGGAGTTCACGAAATGGTTCAAATAAATGAAGTTCCTAATTTTTCAGATCTCATGAATAAAATGATAAGTAAAGGTGTGATGTAATGGCATACGATATTAAAAACATATCGCCACTTGATATACGCAAATCTATATCCATAGGTGTAAAAATACCATTTTCTAATCCTAGTGTTTTTGAAAGAGTATATTCCACTAAAGATCAATTAAGATACAACATAATCAGTTTTTTACTGACAGATAAAAGAGAACGAATATTCTCTCCTAATTTTGGAGCCGGCATAAGAAAAAGACTTTTTGAACAAATAAATCAAGACACGGCCGATCAAATAGAATTATCTTTGATCACCCAATTGGAAAATAACTTTCTTAATATAAAAGTGTCTAAACTTTTGGTTACTGCTGATCCAGATAGACATAAAATTAGAATAAGTTTTAGCTATTCTATAATTAACACTAACGAAAACGATACAGTCTTGGTTGATTTACAAACTTAAAAGTAGAATGAATAATGGCTAATAAAATAGATATAAAATATTTAAACAAAGACTATTCTGCCTTTAGAGCCGATCTAATAGAATTTGCTAGAGCTTATTATCCCACAGTGTATAATGACTTTACGCAGGCATCTCCAGGCACTATGTTTATAGAGATGGCGGCTTACGTAGGAGATGTTCTTTCTTTCTACTTAGATAATCAAATACAAGAGACTTTTTTGCAGTATTCAAAGCAAAAGAGCAACGTATTTGATATGTCTTACATGCTAGGTTACAGACCTAAAATGACTTCAGTTGCTCTTGCGGAGTTAGATGTGTATCAACAAGTTCCTTCTCTTAATGTTGGAGGTTCCGTAGTTCCAGATTTTACTTACGCGTTAACAATAGCACCAGGAATGGTTGTAAAATCGAACATAAATAGCAATCTCTTTTATTATTGCCCCGAAAAAGTAGATTTCACTATATCCTCTTCTATGGATCCAACCGATGTGTCTGTATACACCGTAAACGGAGCGGGAGTACCTACAAAATTTTTACTAAAAAAGAAAACTTCTGCTATATCTGGTCAATTAAGAACAAAGACCTTTTCCTTCGGATCTGCGACTAGGTTCAATACGGTTAATATACAAGATACTGATATTGTAGGAATAGTTAGCGCAGTAGATTCTGATGGAAATAAGTGGAACGAAGTGCCTTACTTAGCTCAAGATTATATTCTTAATCCAGTAGAAAATACTCAAGCTAATTATCCTTCCTTGTATCAATCCGCAAACCAAGTACCCTACATTTTAGAAAAAGTTAGTGTACCAACAAGATTCGTTTCTAGGTTTAGAAGTAACGAATCTTTAGATATTGAATTTGGACCAGGAATAAATACGGTAGCAGACACCTCCGTAATACCCAATCCAAATAATGTTGGATTGGGCACGGTAAATTATCCCACCACTTTTATATCTTCAGCTTTTGATCCCACTAATTTCGTAACAACTCAAACTTACGGATTAGCTCCGTACAATACGAGTATAACTTTTACGTATTTAGCAGGTGGTGGAGCTTCTAGTAACGCAGAAAGTAACGAATTGACTATACCCGTATCATTTACTGCAACGGCGGTGAATACGAGTCAACAAAATACAGTAGTAACTAACAACGAAAATCCAGCAGTTGGAGGAGCAGACGGAGACGATATAGATTCTATAAGATTAAACGCGGCAGCAGAATTTTCAAGCCAATTGAGAGCGGTAACTCAAGAGGATTATTTAGCTAGAACTTTGAATATGCCTCAAATTTACGGTAGAATTTCTAAAGCCTACATAAGTAAAGACGACTCCACTTTTACAAATTACTTCAAATCTTCTATATATCAAAAAGATCCCGTCTTAGTTAGTTTGTGTGTTCTTTCCGTAAACAGCTCGAATCAGTTAACAAATCCATCTAATGCGTTAATGAAAAATTTGGATACTTACTTATCTGAATATAGGATGTTAACGGACGCTATAAATATAAAACCAGCATACATAATAAACATAAAAGTAGAATTCGAAATTGTCACTCGTCCCAATTATTCGAATGTAGACGTCATAGCTAGGTGCTTAGAATCTATGAAAAGTTATTTTGATATTGCAAGGTGGCAAATAAATCAACCTATCATTCTTTCTAACGTATATTCTACACTAGATATCGTTGAAGGAGTGCAGACAGTAAAATCAATCAATATTACTAATCTTCACGGGGAAAATTTAGGGTACTCTAAATACAGTTACGATGTAAGCGGGGCTACCTTAGACGGTGTTATATATCCAAGTTTGGATCCCAGTATTTTTGAGGTAAAATATCCAAACACGGACATACAAGGTCGGGTCGTAACAGTATAAAAACTAAAAAATGGCAGTATATAAAATATTTCCAGATAAAGATGCTTCGATATACTCAGCTTTTCCCAAAAAAAATACAGGATTAGATGAGATATTAGAAGTGTCCGTAAAAAACTCGTTTAATCAACTAAGCCCAGTACTTGGCACTGGATCTCTATTAAACGAAGATATCGTTAGGTCTTTAGTTACGTTCTCAAACTCTGATTTAAACACGCTAAAATCTTTTACTACAGGTTCTTGGAACGCGTATCTCAAACTCTACTTGGCTAATGCAGAGAATTTATCTCAAAATTATTATTTAGAAATTCGCCAACTTTCTCAAAGTTACGATATGGGCACCGGTCAATATGGAGATTCTCCTGAGACTATGAATGGAGTGTGTTGGTACAGCACATCTTCTTATTTCACAACATCTACTTCTTGGGATGTTAGTCACGGAAAAGTCTACATAACATCAGGAGGAGGTTCTTGGACGAATTTATTAGTCACCCAATCCTTTACCAATAGTTCTGATAAAGACATAAGTTGCAAAGTTACTAATATAGTAGATTCTTGGTTTTCGGGATCTTCAAACAACGGTTTTATACTAAAACATCCAGACTCTATAGAAGGTAACGGCTATTCTTACATGGCTTTGAAATATTTTTCTGTAGATACTCACACAATATACCCCCCATGTTTAGAAATTAGGTGGGACGATAGTTCATACTCTACTGGAAGTCTCTCTGTCATTTCAACAGACGATATGATTCTAACTATAGCAAATAACTACTCCGAATACAAATTGGGTACTAACTATAAATTTAGAATAAATGCGAGGGATAAATACCCAGTTAGACAGTTTACTACAGCTTCATTGTATGTTAACAATAAAGCTTTGCCCCAAAATTCTTATTGGGCAATAAAAGATTTAAAAACCGAGGAAATGGTAATAGATTTTGATGATGATTACACTAAAATAAGCTGTGATTCGATGGGAAATTACCTTATGCTATATACCGGGGGTTTACAACCAGAGAGATATTACAAAATACTAATTAAAACAGCGCTATCTACAGGTGAAACTATCATAGTTGATACGAATAACACAATAAAAATAGTAAGATAATGGCTAAAAGAAGGGTTGATTTAATAAAAAAAGTGTATGGAACAAATACGTACCCAAAGGTCGTAAATACCTCTTTCAGCGAATTAATTACTTCAGAAGTAGAAGAAACAGAAGTCGTCTTAACAGTAGACGAATTTTTTCAAGAGTACGAGAGGCTTTTTTTTGACATACCCATATCTGGGTTGATAAATTCCCACACGTACATGATAGAAAGAAGCACACAATATCTTGGTGGAAACATAGAAGACGAAGAGAAAAAAGCTTTGATAGAGGAGATAAACTCCCTGAGACAGCAACTTTTGGATCTTGGTCAAACTTACTTAACTATTAGTAACATAGCCTAATGGAAATAGTACAAATATCTTACGTCGGATCTGGTCAAACGTATCAAGATTATGCGATTGTTGACGAAAGTTTAATATCATCTAATTTTATAACTCCAAATTTTGGTGCACCTAACGATTATGTAGAATTTTTTGTATACGACGAAAGTGGAACACTAATAGCGAGCAATTACAATCTGGAATCATATAGGCCAGATTCTATAGACCCTCAGACAAACCTGTTTACAGCTTTAACTATCGATCCCCAGAGCGATCTGGAAAGTCTTGGGATCAATAGGGGAGTCACAACGGTACAATATAATTTTTTAAGAGAGCTATTCAATTCAAACTTAGGTAGCCAGTACTTTATAAAAGAAATTTCCCCTTCAAGAACAGAACTTAGGCTTGCAAGCGTAGATATTGGTAATTTTGACATAGAAAACGGGTTCAGCTCTTTCCAGACTTCAGTTTCTACTAAGAACTACTACAACGATTTTTATTTAAATTTTGGTCTTAACTCCCTGGTTTTAGCTGTAAACGCAGCATACACAGAAGACGATACTGATTCTTACTTACTTGTAAAGCTTTACGAACCCCTACCCTTCGATTTTGGCTTAAAATCTCAACTTTGGATAGTAGAAAAAGCAGCAGATTCAGTAAGCTACGAAGTAAATATTCAAATTCCCCCTGAAGATCAAATAGAAGATTTTAGGCTTAGGGGAGCTAATTTTAATATAAAAATAAACGAAAAAACTGGTCAAACTACTCCTTTTTACAGCTATAACAGCCTGTTTAGCTCTAATATTACGTCTTCTGCGCAACAATTAAAGAGTTTTTACGATGATAAAGCCATAGAAATAAATGTAGATTACACTAATTTTGAAAACTTTATTCATTTTTCTAGCGCTAAAGAGAGAATAAATAACTTTGTTTATAAATTACAGTTGATAGAGAGCTATCAAGATCAAATTTCTAATTTAAAGGGATATGGTGGAGGTTCTGGAACTCAAAATGTGACTTCAGGCTCTATAGTTACCTTACAAAATAATATAAATAGGTTAGTAGAGAAGTTAGATACTTACGAATACTATCTATATTTCACTTCAGAGTCTTTTGCTTGGCCAAAATATAACTCGACTAAGCCATATCAACAGGTTTCTGTTACGTCTTCTTTAGCTTCTAACTGGTTGGGCTCTTCAAACGTTAATCCTACTGTATCCACTGCTTCGCTACTTTTTTCAGCTTCTTATTATGATGTTCAAAATCAAAATAGGCTAGTAAATTCTATACCTAATTATTTGGGAGAAGATAGCGATAACGAACCGTACCTTACCTTTTTAGATATGGTAGGTCAACACTTTGACAATATTTGGATTTATTATAGAGACGTATCAAATAGATATAACGCAGCCAACAATCCTCAAAAAGGCATATCCAAAGATCAAGTTGCAGACGCGTTAAGAAGTTTAGGTGTGGAGATATACGCAAATTCTACTATATCTAATAACGTATATTTTTCTCTGTTTGGAGTAAATCAAGATGGATCGTTATTGCCTCCTACTGGATCAGAAATAATAGCCAAAACTGTTACTTCTAGCTTAGAAACTCTCGCTTCTTTTGAAGTAGAGAAGGAAGTTTACAAGAGATTGTATCACAATTTACCTTATTTACTAAAAAGTAAGGGAACAAGAAGATCTATAAGGGCCCTTTTGTCGTGTTACGGAATTCCTGAATCTATATTAGATGTTAAAGAGTTTGGAGGATATAACACAACAGAAAAAATAGGAATACTTGAATTCAACGACGATAAAATAAAGCATTATACAAATCCTTTAGAAATTTCTTCTAGCTTTCTTAACCCATGTTCTACTTTACAGTACTATTCAAACGATAGTTACATTAACTCTACAAACATAGAAGTAGCGTTTTCTCCCTCTGATCTTTTTAACGCTCACATTACTTCTAGCATTCCAAGCTTGAATTTACAAAGTTTGGTAGCTTCTCCAGGAAACTTACTATCAAGCTCTTACGAACAACTAAATTACGTCTACGAAGATTACTTGAGAGATTATTATGTTAAAAGATTCAACGTATGGGACTATATTAGACTCGTAAAGTACTACAATAACTCGATATTTAGAATGATTAAAGACTTCGTTCCAGCGAGGTCTAACGTTTCTACGGGTATACTCATAAAGGATCACATATTACATAGAAACAAGTACGCTAGACACGAACCGGAGGGAGACAAGTCTAGCAATTTCTCTCAGTCTATAGACACCGCTTTTATTAGTGCTTACGCAGCGAACTCTATGTCAGGATCTTCGACTTCTAAGAGTGGGTATTTCACTTCTTCTTTGGGCTATATACCGTTTGTCACAACAGATGGAATAGAAAAATACACTGGAGATTTTCAAGGTACCGCTATAGAAGTCACATCTCTCAACTCTTTTAATCCTCAAATAGAGTATTCTTCCAATGCAAGTCAGAGTTTAATTACACAATCTTTAGTCGCGCTTTATCAAAACGTTTCTAAATCATTGAAATCTAGTAAGTTTTTTGATTTAGATTATTCATATCAACAAAACGTACCAGTCAATTTCGATCTTATACAAACAGCGGTATCTAGATCTAACTCAAATAATTGGAATAATTATTTCTCTGATATTTACGCGCCCTTCGCTTACGTGCAAGATTATAACTATAGCACCAATGCGTTCACAGTCCCTAGATACTACGGTTCTAAAACGCAAAGCAGTCAATATACGTATTACGTTCAGGGAGAGAGCGGGTCTTATGGTAAGACAGCAGCGATAGACAAAATAAAATATCAATTTGCGTATTTGATAGACATATATACGGCCTCTTTAAACCTACCCGGAAGAAGTAATTCTCAAATAAAATATATTTTAGATAACGATCAAAATGTATTAGACTTAACTAAAACAAACGAGAACATATTTTTCACTCAAAATATATTCAAAAGTCAAGAAAACATAAACGTGTCTCTTTTTAATTTCGATCCTAAGAATCCTGACGTGCAGTTTTTAACAAACAAGAAAGATCTTAAAATATACGAAGGCGGATGGAGGTATTCCCCCGTCTTATATTTTATAGCTGGAACTGGAAATTTGTTTTATGAAATAAATCCTCCCATAGCCATTACGGAGCCGACCACGTACACCCAAGGACAACCGACAGATAACTACGTTCCTCACACTGAATTAAGTGTTTCTGATTTCGAGCAAATTGGAGAAGTAAGCCCAGGCATTCAAGGAGGAATTTCTGGGGTTTTCGCGGAATTCAGGTGTACAAAAGTTTTCACTATCGCAGCCAAGCTATACTTAGTCGCTACTAACGAGGGTCAAACCACACAGACTGTTTATTTAGATTTTCCATTGGGTAATCATACTGCGACTGCGTTTTTTCCTGGCTTTAGCGTTTCTGGGGGTAGAATAGCGGCGCAAATTACTGTAGAAATACTACAGGTTTTACAATCGGGTACCCCAACTAGTCCTCAAACAGTGACTTCCACAATTACTAGATACGTAAGTGAAATTCAAGACAACGATATGGGAACATATAAGGGGGTTTTCGCTCCACTGACTAACAACAGCTCTTCCATTTGGTTATCAGTAACACAATCTTCTAACTTATATTACGGAAAAGTGGTGCAAAATATTTCTTATGAAAACATAGAAAGTCCTGTTTTTCCAATAGAATTTGGATTGGGAGATATGATTAAACTAAAAGATCAAAAATCTTATGCCAATAAATCTTCCGCAGATCCTGAGAAAAATTTTTGGCCCGAAAGTCTAGAGTATAGAGTAGTCAGCGTTGAACAAGTTTTAGATAACAGTGGAAGTTTAAGAATTCAACTTAACTTAGACAAACCAATAGATCTCGGTAGCACAGATAACGTACTTAAGTCCACAGAGAGTGAAAGAAGTTTTCCGAGTCCAATTAGCTATTTTATTTTTAACAAGCACGTTCCTGACGAAACAAACGTGATAATTAGATACGATCCAAAATCCAATATTACACAAGATGGTATACTGTATCCACAATACCTTCCCGAAAAAATTAGGCAAGAAGCAGGAAACACCATAAAATCGTTAAAGAGTCAAAACTTAATTTAGTCAATCATTATATTTATAGATAAAAGAAAATACAAATGGCGTATTTAAATAACGCAT
>Ga0194115_10000701_pt1 | contig 47305 bp, 33 predicted proteins | sample TA2MahsurfametaG_3_FD_148656 | JGI IMG/M metagenome (GOLD analysis project Ga0194115, IMG submission 148656) | Freshwater microbial communities from Lake Tanganyika, Tanzania - TA2015002 Mahale S4 surface | ecosystem: Environmental > Aquatic > Freshwater > Lake | place: Tanzania: Lake... | reverse complement strand
ACGCATGGACATTTAATAGAATTGATAAAAATCCAGGATATGAAATTGATATGACAACATATTCAGTGGAAAATAAGAGAAAATTTGAGACTTCTGACCATTACATGTATAAAATTACTAATTTGGATCAAAAATAAATAAATTTTTAGTTGAAATAAGTTGAAACAGCATTCAATGGGCAAACATTTGCTCTTAGAAGTGTATAATATTGCCTCAGAGGCAATTAATAATTCAGAATCACTTCAAAATGCCATGATTAGAGGCATTCAACGTGCAAAAATGGAAATTTTGAACACATTTTTGCATCATTTTGATCCACAGGGATGTACAATCGTGATTGCACTTGCAGAAAGTCATGTTTCTTGCCATACTTGGCCCGAAAATGGGTGTTTAGCGGTGGATGTGTATACCTGTGGTGATGGAAATCCACGTTTGATTGCCTTAGAAATCTTAAAATACCTCAATTCGGACTCATATTCAATACGTGAAGTAGAGCGTTAAATAGAAGTAGGGAGATAGCAACCTCCTTTATAAAAGTTCTGTTTTATTCATTAAAACAGGAGCTAAAATGTCCAATTTACCAGTTGATAGAGACTCAAGCTACATGTATAACATGTGGGGAACCGATAAACTAACCACTGATTATGGTTCTCTCAAAAAAACTGATAAAACAAGAGTGATTCAAGAGGTTATGCACGATCTGGCACCACATCATGATCTTAAAAAACAAGTTGAATTACATGAAAAAATTCGTAATGACGAAGACTATGATGATTGGGAATATGGTACTGAACCAGCATATGGTTCTCCCTGGCACTGAATATAAATAAAGCAAGAAAACTCTTGACCAGATGACCGTTCAAAGGATATCTAGATCATTTAAAGATATTAGTTTATCCTTTGAACCTCATCCGGTAACAAAGGATCTAACGATTCTTAAGAATGAAAATGCGATCAAAAGATCCGTAAGAAATTTAATTGAAACCATTCCTACGGAAAGGTTCTTTAATTCACTTTTAGGTTCTGAAGTTCGTTCTAGTTTGTTCGATTTTGTTGACTTTGGCACTGCCTCAGTCATTCAAAACCAAATTAAAATTACTTTAGACAACTTTGAACCAAGAATTGAAAATGTACTGGTGGAAGTAAATCCACGTCCAGATAATAATGAGTTTGAAGTAACAGTAATATTCGATATTATTGGACAAGAGTTTCCAACCCAGGAGTTCACATTTATATTAGAGGCAACCAGATAAAATGCCTTTCACCAAATTTTCTAACTTAGACTTTGATCAGATAAAAACTTCAATCAAAGATTATCTCCGTGCCAACTCTACATTTACGGACTTTGATTTTGAAGGATCAAACTTTTCTGTGTTAATTGATACATTAGCATATAACACTTATATTACGGCATTTAACTCAAACATGATTGTGAATGAATCCTTTTTGGATTCGGCAACTCTTCGTGAAAATGTGGTTTCTCTGGCAAGAAATATTGGTTACGTACCACGCTCTAGAACCGCTTCTAAGGCATCTGTTTATTTCAATGTAGCAACTAACTCAACAAGCCCTACACTCACGTTACAGGCGGGTTTGGTGTGTATTGGAAGTACAAATGATACTTCTTACGTCTTCTCAATACCAGAAAAAATTACAACTTCCATTAAAAATGGAGTCGCATCTTTTGGAACATTTACAAGTCCAATTGACGTGTATCAAGGTACTTTCTTAAGCAAATCATTTGTTGTTGATGGATCATTAAATCAGAAGTTTGTACTTGATAATTCTTTTATTGATGTTTCAACAATTATTGTTTATGTAAAGGGTCCAGCAGACACTGGATTGGGGAGAGAATATCAAAGAGTTGATAATATTTTAAACGTTAAATCAGCATCAGAAATCTATCTGATTCAAGAAGTTCAAGATGAAAAATACGAACTTTTATTTGGTGATGGTATCTTTGGTAAGAAACTAGAAAATGGTACTGTAGTTACCGCAACATATATTGTTACTGATGGAAAAGAAGGCAATGGTCCTTCTGTATTTTCATTCTCTGGTAGTTTTAGAGGATCTTCAGAAGAGATTGTTGTACCAACATCAACACCATCAATTATAACGATTAATGCTGCTTCTAACGGCGGCGATATTGAATCTATTGATTCGATCAAATACTTTGCTCCTAGACTGTATGAAGCACAGTACAGAGCGGTTACAGCGAGAGATTATCAAACAATTATTCAACAAATTTACCCAAATACAGAAACAGTGTCTGTTGTTGGTGGAGAAGAACTAAACCCACCACAGTTTGGGACTGTTTTAATTACAATTAAACCAAAAAATGGAGAATTTGTTTCCGATTTTGACAAGCAACAGATACTCTCAAAACTAAAAAATTACTCTCTTTCTGGAATCAATCAGAGAATACTTGATCTTAAAATTCTTTATGTTGAATTGGATTCTTATGTTTATTATGATCCATCAAAAACAACAAATGTTGATGAATTAAAAACAAGTGTTACCAATGGATTAATAACATATTCCAATTCTCAAGATATTAATAAATTTGGCGGAAGATTTAAGTATAGTAAAGTTTTGAACATTGTTGATGAAATTGATGCATCAATCACATCGAATATTACCACAGTAAAAATTAGACGAAATCTAAAAGCTCTCTTAAATCAGTTTGCTCAATATGAATTATGTTTTGGAAATCAATTCCATGTTAATGAAAAAGGGAGGAATATTAAGAGCACTGGATTTACAATTTCTGGTAATAGTAATATTGTTTACTTTACAGATACTCCAAATAAGGATGCCAATGGCAATTTAGATGGAAGTGGTAAAGGAGTTATATCGATTGTTAAAGAAAATATTGAAGATGGTACGCAAATAGTTGTTGTTAAATCAGCAGGAATAGTCGATTACATAAGTGGAGAAATTAATCTTACAACCATTAATATCACATCTACTGTAAAACCAAATAATGTAGTTGAAATACAAGCATTCCCAGAATCAAATGATGTCATTGGTCTCAAGGATTTGTATTTGAAATTTGACATCTCAAATAGTTCAATAAATATGGTAAAAGATACCATTTCTTCTGGTGAACAAATATCTGGTGTAGGATTTAAGGTTACTTCAAGCTATACAAATGGAGAATTAACAAGAGGATAATATGATCACAACAGGGTTTGAAACAAGGGTAAAAGTTCAGCAAATCATTGAAAATCAACTCCCTGAGTTTATATTATCTGAAAGCCCAAAAGCAGTTGACTTTTTAAAGCAGTATTATATTTCTCAAGAGTATCAAGGCGGTCCTACTGATATTTCGGAAAATCTTGATCAATATTTAAAGGTTGATAATCTAACTCCAGAGATCATTGTTGGATTCACTTCGTTAACAAGTGCCGTTTCATCTTCTGGTACAACTATTTCTGTAAATTCCACAAAGGGATTTCCAGAAAAATATGGTCTATTAAAAATTAATAATGAGGTAATTACATACACAGGACTGACGACAAATACATTCACTGGATGTATTCGTGGATTTAGTGGAATTACAACGTATAGATCAGAAAATAATCCTCAAGAATTAGAATTTTCAACTTCTAGTAGCGATTCACATATTTCGGGAACAAGAGTTGAAAATTTAAGTTCTTTATTCTTAAAAGAATTTTACAATAAATTAAAATATTCTCTAACTCCAGGTCTTGAAAATGTTGATTTTGTATCTAATTTAAATGTAGGTAATTTCATAAAAGAAGCAAGAACTTTTTATGAAGCAAAGGGAACCGAAGAATCGTTTAGAATTCTTTTTAATGTTCTATTTGGATCAACTCCAAAAGTAATTGACCTTGAGCAATTTCTTTTAAAACCCTCTTTTGCTAATTTTCTTAGAAGAGAACTAATAGTTATTGAAGCAATTTCTGGTGATCCAAATAAACTTGTTGGTCAAACTATAATCAGATCAAAAGATTCTGAAACAAACGCTTCGGTTTCTGAAGTTGAAATATTCACTCGTACACCAAAGGTAGGATATGCTCAAACCTACTATAAAATAGGTTTGTTTGTTGGTTTTAGCGAAGATGATTTAATTAATGGTACTTTTGAAGTTACTCCAAATACAAAAGTTTTAAAAACAGTTTCTGTCGGATCTTCAATTATTAGTGTTGATTCTACTATTGGATTTGGACAAACTGGAACATTAGTTTCCTCCGGAAATGTAATAACTTATTCCGATAAAAGCATTAATCAATTTTTTGATTGCTTAGGAGTAGATTCACAAATTCCAACAGCTTCGGATGTAAGATCGGATGATATTTATTATGGATATGAGAATGGAGATCTTGATAAAAAAGTAGAGTTTAGAATAACAGGATCGCTATCTTCTTTTGTTCCAACATCGGACATTATTTCTGCCGTAGAAGGAGAAAAAATTTATGTTAAAAATGTTGGAGAGAAAATAAAAAATCCTGCAGGTGATAAAACTTATAAAGAAATATTCTTTAATTCGTGGGTTTATAACACTAGTTCAAGATATGAAATTGAAACTATTTCTGGATCAACTTTTACATTAAAATCCAATATTGATAAAGCGTCATTAAAAGTTGGAGATTTTGTTGATATTTTAGGATCTAATTCTAATAATGTTGTTGTTTCTAGCGCAACAGTATCATCCATCGATCAGAATTTAAAGCAAGTAATTTTAAATAATCTGGGTGGATTTACTCCTGGAGTAGATTTAAGTTATGATTTGATACGAAATAATAATTACGCCTCTAGTTCTGGTGCGGTTATTAATGGTGGAAATGATAAAATTTTATCAGATGTACAAAATTCATACAATGATGCTGATGAATATTTTTACGTTGCTTCAAACTCTTTACCATCATATCAAATTAGTGAAGATGTACTTTACTCACAAATTAATGCTGCTGTAGCTGGATCAACAGTTCAAGGATATGATGCGTCTACAGGAACTTATTCAATAATTTCATTCGGTTCAAATGTTCCATTCATTACGGGTGACAAAGTTTATTACAAACCAGGTGGATCTCCAATTCAAGGATTATCTGAAGGAACTTACTATGTTAAAGTAGTTGGATCTGGAAACCAGATTAGATTATACTCATCAAGGTCTTTCATAGATATTGATGATTATCTAACCTTTTATCCAACTGCTTCTGGGGACGGTTATCATAAGTTTACTTTAGATAGTCAGAAAGATTCTTTAATTGGTCCAAGAAAACTTCTTAGAAAATTTCCATCACAGTCAAATATTTTAAATTCTGAATCAACAGAAACAACAGTTGGGTCTGTTGGTATGTTGATCAATGGTGTTGAAATTGTAAATTATAAATCAGATGATAAAGTATACTATGGTCCTTTAACCGATTTAAAAGTATTAAATATTGGATCTAATTATGATGTAATTAATCCACCATCAGTTCAAGTATCTTCTCCATCTGTTGGAACAACAGCATTAATTCAACCAGTTGTTAGTGGGTCAGTTCAATCGGTGGTCGTTGATCCGTCTGAATTTGATATAGCAAATGTCATTTCAATATCAATCACTGGTGGTAATGGTAGTGGAGCGGTTCTTGAACCAGTTCTTAGTAAAAGATATAGAGAAATTTCTTTTAATGCTCAAGATATTTTATCTTCTGGTGGATTGGATTATAATAATGAAACCATTACATTTTTAATAAATCATAATTTACAAGACGGTGAAAAAATTGTATATAATAAAAATGGAAACGATGAGATAGGTATAGGAACATTTGGTGGATCTAATACATCACAAAATAAAACTCTAGTGAATGGTTCAATTTATTATCCAAAAATTATTAATAATAAAACTGTAAAACTTTTTGAAACAGAAAAAGATTATTTTTCTGGTATTAATACAGTTGGATTTACAACAATTGCCAATCAGGGAATACACAAATTTAGGGTATTTGAAGGGAAAAATAACATCTCTAAGATTAAAGTTATTAATCCTGGTGATGGGTATACTCATAGACAACTTAAAGTTAAAACCTCAGGAATTTCTACTTCAGAAAGTATAGTTATTTTCTCAAATCATAATTTTAAGAATGGTGAAATTGTAAATTATTCTACTAGTGGAACTACAATTAGTGGATTGAGCACTTCTAATCAATATTATATTATTACAGAAAAATCTGATACGTTTAGACTTGCCGATGCTGGAGTTGGTGGCACCATAACTTCAAATTATGAAAGAAAAAAATATGTAAAGTTTGAAAGCACTGGATCTGGATATCAAATTTTTTCTTATCCCGAAGTTTCTTTAAGTATTAATGTTTCTTATGGTAGTAGTATTGCTGGAATTATAACAGCAACTCCAGTTATAAGAGGTAAAATAATTGATGCTTATCTATATGAAAATGGAACAGGGTATGGTTCCACTACACTAAATTTACATAAAAAACCAATCATTACTGTTAAAACTGGAAAAAATGCTGAATTAACTCCAGTTATAACTGATGGTAGAATAGAAAAAGTTGTAATTTTAAGTTCTGGATCTGAATATAATGCTGCCCCAGATTTAGTCGTTAATGGTAATGGTAACGGAGCAGTATTAAGAGCAGTTGTTACAAATGGATCTGTAACTGATGTTATTGTCATTAACTCTGGTGCTGGATATACAAAAGAAAAAACAACTGTAATAGCAAATGCTCCTGGATCTGGAGTGTTATTTGACATATCTGTTAGAAATTTAACATTAGATAATCAAAATAGATTTGGAAATGAAATTCTAGTTCAAAATGAAGGTAGTTTAGAATATGGAATTGTAGGATATTCTACACAGATTGGAAAATCAATCGCTGGAGATGATGGAAATCAACACTCGCCTATCGTTGGATGGGCATACGATGGAAATCCAATTTACGGTCCATATGGATATTCGGATTCAGAGAATCAAAATTCATATCTAAAATTAGTCGAAAGTGGATATACACTAGATATTAATTCTGTAATAAACAGACCACCTGGTTTTGCATCAGGATTTTTTGTTGAAGACTATCGTTATGATGGTTTAGGTGATTTAGACGAACACAATGGTAGATATGGAAAAACTCCAGAATTCCCACAAGGTGTTTATGCTTATTTCTGTGGAATTAAAACAGATACTTTTACATCAAGTTTAATATCAGAATTTCCATATTTTATTGGTAATTCATTCAAATCTAAGTTTTATTCGGAAAATAAAACTCTAGATCAAACTTTTGATTTTAATTCTTCAAATCTAGTCAGGAATTCATTCCCATATAACGTTGGTGAATCCCATGCTGATAATGATTTTATTTTAGAATCTTATGAAATAAGCAATCAACAAACAAATGTTGATTCTGTTTCTGTTGGATCAGTTGATTCATTTACAATTGTTTCTCCTGGAGAGGATTATAAAGTTGGAGATGTTGCTAATTTTAATAATGAAGGAACTAATGGTGGTGGATTAACAGTTTCAGTATCATCTCTGGTTGGTAAAAATATTGTTGATTTAGCAACATCTATAGAAACTTATGAGGGTTCTTTACTTACTTGGAAAACTCCAAGTGAAGTGGAAGTAAAGATTTCGCCATATCATGACTTATTAGATAATGATTACGTTGTCTTATCTGGATTAACAACAAATATTAATCGATTATCAAGAAGTCATCAGATAGGAGTTATTACAGAATATAGTTCTCTATTGGCAGAGGTGCCATCTAATGCCATATCTGGAGTAGTGACCGACATATATCTAACTAGAAATTTTGAAACAGTTTCTGTTGGATCCACAATTGGAATTGGAACAGAAATTTTATCAGTTCTCAATATCTTTAATCAGGAAAAAGTTTTAAGAGTTAAAAGAGGACTTGTTGGTTCTGCCCATACAGCATCTACAATAGTTAATATATCTCCCGACAAGTTTATCGTGCCAGTTTCTGTAGAATATTTTGATTCAAAGGTTGATGATAAAGTTTATTTCAATCCAAAGAGTTCAGTTGGTGTAGGAACAACAGCAGGAATTGGTGTTGCTGTAAATTTCAAATTAGGTGAAGTTACCAAAGTCATTTCAGTACCAACTCAAAGCATATATTTACCAAATCATCCATTTGAGAATAATCAAGAAGTAACTTTTAATAAAAAGAGTTCATCAAGTGCTATTTTAGTAAGCACCACTTCTAGTGGAACGCCTTTCAATCTTCCATCCACTGGTAACTCACAAACACTATATGTAATTAGTAAGTCCAAAGATTTTATTGGATTAGTAACCTCCGTTGGATTAACAACTAATACCGATGGATTGTTCTTTACAGATAATGGAACAGACAATCATGAGTATTATCTCGAATCAAATTATGATCAAATTACAGCAAAAGTTGAAAAAATAAAAACAACTGTTTCAGTTTCAACTTCACATGAATTAAAAGTTGGAGATACTGTAACTCTTAACATAACACCTTCAACAACTGTTGGTGTTGGAACTTCAACAGCAGTAAGAGTAAAATATAATTCATCTATTGAAAAACTTTTAATCAATAGAGTTGGTTTTGGATCTCAAGCAGTTAATAATTTAACTGATAAGATTAATATTCAAAATCATGGATATAGAACTGGTGATAAAGTTTTCTATGATGCCTCTGATTTAATATCTGCTGGACTACAGACAGGAAAATATTTTGTTTATAGAATTGATAATAATAGTTTCCAATTAAGTGAAACTTACACGGATATAACCTCAATACCTCCAGTTATTGTTAGTATCGCTGGAACTGGAGGGGCAAATCAAGAATTTAGTCTTGTAAATCCAAAAATAGAATCAATTAGAGGTAATAATTTAAAGTTTGATCTTTCAGATTCTTCTCTTCAAGGATATGATTTTAAAATTTTTACAGATCAAAATTTTAGAAATGAGTTTATCTCTGTCGGTAATACAGCACCCTTCAGTATTACTGGAGTAGGAACAATTGGTGTTTCAACTATTGCTTCATTAACCATTAATTATGATGCTAATATTCCACCAAAACTTTATTACAATGTTGAAAAGTCTGGATTTATAAGCACTTCAGATACTGAAGTCAACAATTATTCAGAAATCTCATTTGTTAATAGCAAGTATAATTCATCATATTCTGTTATCGGCATTGGAACAACAACATTTAATATTTCTCTCCCAAGAAATCCAGAGAGATTAGATTATTCTCCATCAAATTGTGAAACAATTGAATATACAACAATTTCGACTAATGCTAAAGGTGGAGTCGATAAATTAAGAATTTTATCTGGTGGATCAAACTATAAATTGGTTCCTTCTTTTACAAACATTACTTCAGAAGAAGGTAAAAACGCATCAATTATAGCAAGTTCAAAAACAATAGGTAGAATTAAAAATACTACAATTTTAGATCAAGGTTTTGAATATTCAGTAGATAGAACCTTAAAACCAGAGGCATATATCTCACCAAGAATAACTCTAAAAGATTCTGGTGAAATTTCAAAAATTGATATTATTAGTGGAGGTAAAAATTATACTTCTCCGCCAGATGTAGTTGTAATTAATGGTGTTACTAGAGAAAAAATTAATTCAGGATCACTTTTAGCAAATATTACATCAAGTTCAATTACATCGATCGATATTGTAAGAACTCCAAAAGGTCTTTCATATGTAAATAATGAAATTTTTACAGAAAATAATACAAATGGAGTTGGTATTAATACACTTTCCAGTTCTTCTTCTGGAATTGTAACCTGTTTCCTTGTAACTCCGGTTTTGGGTTATACCACCCCACCATTTACTGTTGGTGATAAAATTTATGTTGAAGGTATTCAGAATAATGATTTTTCAGGAACTGGATTTAATTCAAGCGATAATGGATATGTATTTTTCACGGTTGATTCTTTTACAAATTCAAATCCAGCTGTTTTACAATTTAGTGTTTCTGGAGTAACAACCAATCCAGGATTAGCTAAAACAATTCAATCTTCTTATGCAACAATTATTAAGTATAGTGATTATCCACAATTTGAAGTAACAACAGACTATTCCCAATTTGCTTTTGGAGAAGCATTATTGAGTAAGTTAGATGAAAATGATCTTTATTCTGTAAAAGATTTGAATGTTACTGAATCAAATGATGATGCTCTAAAAGTAGTTGGAACATACGTTCTATCCGAAGGTGAAATTATCCTTGGCCAAAAATCTGGATCAGTAGCAACTATTGAATCCGTTTCCAAAAATAGTGGTGTATTTTCTATAGGATACTCACTACAAAAAAATTATAGTTGGTCAAATGATACTGGTAAACTCGATGTTGATTATCAAGTTTTACCAGATAATGATTATTATCAAAATCTTTCATATACTGTTAAGAGTCCAATAACTTATGAAGAACTTGTCAATCCAGTAAATAGATTGGTCCATACTGTTGGTCTTAAAAACTTTGCCGATACTGAAATTCAAACAGAAACAAGTGTTGGATCTGGATTAACTGCTGTTGAAAATACAACAATTGTTAGAGACATTTTAGAAGAAAAGAGAGTCGATACGATTAACTTCTATGACAATGTAGTTGATATTGATACTATTACCAACAGTCCAGTTAAATCTAAGTTCTTAAAACTTAATAGCAAAACTTTAGCAGATTATATTCAATGTAATACAAACAGAGTTCTAAAAATTGATGATTTTAGCTCTCAATTTAGAAATAACAGTAATATTACTGAAAATTATGTTGACATAGTTTCTTATGATAACACTTTCTCAGAATTTTTAATTCAAACTATTGATCCAAATGGCGATCAAAGACAACTTACAGAATTACTTGTTCTTAATAGTGGAAGTGACGCTGTCACAATACAAAAATCTTCACTATACAATACAGAAAATGAAATAGCTGATATTGAAGCTAATTTAGATGAATTTGGTAATCTTTCTCTAAGATTCTATCCAGAGGATGTATCAAATACAGATTATGATATTAAGGTATTAAGCACAGAATTTAATTCACTTCTCAGTGGAATTGGAACTCAGAGTGTTGGATTTATCAATATGATTGGTGCCAACAAACTAGTTGGTATTGGATCTACTGAAGTTGTTATTGGATTTAGTACCTTAACAACTTCTTCAATATATGCTAATTTCCAAGTTTATGATCAAACTAGAGATAAATTCAATTTTGTTGAATTAGAAATAGATCATGATGGACAAGATGTTTATATATCAGAATTTTACAGTGATGGAAATCAAGGATCTGTTGGTGGTCAAATAGGCACATTTGGTATTAATATTAATTCTGGTGTTTTAGCACTCGATTTTTCAAATAATTCTGATGCTCCATTATTAGTTAGAGGTAATATTATTGGGTTTGGTTCAACTTCAGTTGGAGTTGGAACTTATAGATTTAAAACTTCTAGTCAACCAGATGGATCAGAAAGAAGTGTTCGTATTGAATCAAACTATTATGTTGCTTCTTCAACTTCAACTATTATCTCTTTAGACAGAGATCTAGTTTCATCAGTAAAATCCTTGGTTAGAGTTTCTTATGGTGACACAACATCAATTCATCAAATAATGATGATTCATGATGGGACAGATGTTTATATTAGACAATATCCATTTATTTCTGTTGGTAGTACTGGTGGAATAGGAACTTTCTTTGGAGCATATTCTGGATCTAATCTTGTACTATCATTCTATCCAGATCCATCAATTGTTGGAAACTATACAATTGAAAGTTTAGATAAAATTTTCTATACAGATACGGACACTGTTAATAATCCCCCAACATTAATATATGGAACAATTACTCAAGATGTAAATCTTGCCTTCTACAATGCTCCAAATAATGAAAGATCCAATAAATTAGATTTTGATGCTACTTATAATGGGACTCCGATTTTTGCCAAAACCTTTAATCCTACAGATTCTGCTATTTTAAATCCATCAACCGGAGTATTTACAATTGAAAATCATTTCTTTAGTACAGGAGAAAAGTTAAATTATACTCCAGAAAGCACAGTTATAGGAGTAGCAGCTTCTGCCGTTGGAATAGGATCAACAGCAACTGCGGTGACCTCTGGAGGTGTTGGTGTAGGAACAACTAATATTTTACCATCTACTGTTTATGCTATTAAAATTAATAATGATCAATTTAAATTAGCGACTACATCACAGTATGCTAATCTAAGTATTGGTGTTACGTTTACCTCAACTGGTTCTGGAAATGCTCATGAACTTGAAATGTATAAGAGAATGGAAAAAACTGTTCTTTCTGTTGATGGAATCATTCAATATCCATTATCTTACAGCCCAGTTTCTTATTCAATAGTTGGTAACGGTGGTCAAATTAGTGCGGCTGCAACTTATTTTGCTGTTTCTGGAATTTCATCCATAAAACCAGCAGATCTGCTTGAGATTGAAAATGAGTTTGTTAAGGTTATTGCTGTTGGATTCGCAACAACTGCTATTGGACCAATTGATGGTGTTGGTATAACAACTATCGTTGAGGTTAAGAGAGGTGCTGTTGGCACATCAGCAACAACACATGCAGATTCTACATCATTCCAAGTCTACAGAGGTTCTTATAATGTTGTGGGAAGCAAAATTTACTTCACAGAACCACCAAGAGGAAGTTCGGACAATAGTATTAATTCAAGCAACCTCCAAGAGGTATTTTCATCATTTAATGGAAGAGTATTCCTAAAACAAGACTACACAAGCAATATAATTTACGATGATATATCAGATCAATTTACAGGAATTGGTCAAACATTTACACTGAAAGTTTCTGGAGTCAATACATCCGGAATATCAACGGGAAGTGGTATATTACTAATCAATGATATATTCCAAACACCTACTACGTTAAATAACGCAGGAAACAACTATGAATTAACTGAAGGTGTTGGGGTTTCTACTGTAACATTTACAGGAATCACTTCTTCAAATGGTTCTATCATAATTTCACCAACATATATCAACCAAAATCAACTTCCTAGAGGAGGTACAATTATCTCCCTAGGATCAACTAATGGATTAGGATATGCTCCATTAGTTGGTGCGGCAGTAACTGCTGTTATTGGTGTTGGTGGAAGTATTACTGCTGTTGGTATTGGATCAACCGATATATCTGGTTCTGGATATCGAGGATCGGTTAGCATTGCTGTTACTTCTAACACTGGACATGGTGCTATTGTTTCTGCTGTAGTTGGTGCTGGAGGATCTCTATCATTTGTTGTAACATCTGGTGGAACTGGATATGCTGTCACAAATACTATTGTCAGAACACCAGATCCAATATACGAAAATTTACCAATTGTGGGTGTTTCTAGATTAGGAATTGGATCAACAACACAGTCTGGAACTGGATTACTATTAAACGTTGAAGTTGGGGCAAGTTCAACAACAGGAATAGGATCTACATTATTTGAGGTTACATCATTTAAAGTTACTCGCCCAGGATATGGATTTAGAAATGGCGATGTATTCAAACCAGTAGGATTGATAACTGCTAGAGGTTTGGCAGCACCTGTATCAGAATTTGAACTAACAGTTATTGAAACCTTTAGTGATAGTTTTGCTGCTTGGCAATTTGGTGAACTAGATTATATTGATAGTATCGAATCTCTACAAAATGGAGTAAGAACAAGATTCCCATTAAACTATAATGGTCAACTGTTAAGTTTCCAAACGAATCCACAAAATGTAGATTCAGCAGAAATAGATTTAAATACCTTACTTTTAATCTTTGTAAATGGTGTTGTTCAAGATCCAGGAGTTCACTATAATTTTACTGGTGGAACTTCATTTACATTTGCCGAACCACCAGAATCCAGTGATAATATTTCAATATTCTTCTATAGAGGGACCAGAGATGTTGACTCTATTATAGTTAACGTAAATGAAACTATAAAATCTGGAGATACTGTTCGAGTTATTAAAAATAATTTAATATCTGGTACAAAAACTCAGGATCCAAGAATTGTTGTTGGTATTACAAGTTCTGATGTTCTCGAAACTAACTTGTACGGAGGAGATGGAATTGATGAAGTCAATTACAAACCAATGAGTTGGACAAAACAAAAAGTTGATAGATTTATTTCTGGTGAATTTATTTCAAAATCAAGAGATTCTATCGAAGCACAAATTTATCCAACAGCAAAGATAATCAAGAATGTTTCTTCTTCAGATACTCAAGTATTTGTTGATGATGCTCAATTCTTTAATTATGAAGAAAATGAATCTGCTATTGTAATTTCATCTTTTAATGCTTTAATTATTGATACTAAAGATCCAGTTTCTGCTGCTGTAACAGCAATTGTATCTGCTGCTGGAACAATTCAATCACTTAATATTGTTTCAGCAGGGGCTGGTTATACGGGATCATCTATTGAGGTTAAAATTGCCGCTCCAAAATATATTGGAGTTGGATTTGGTACAACCGCAACTGCAACCATACCAGTTGTTAATGGATCTCTAAGTGGAACCGCAAATATTACAAATCCAGGACTTGGGTATTCACTTACTAATCAACCAAAAGTAATTGTTCCGCTTCCAGGACCAACTTATGAAACTGTAACACCAATTACAACTGTTGAAGGATTCTCTGGAATAATTACTGGTATTACAACTTCTACTGGAACTAGTGGGAATCCATTAGCACTTAAGTTCTTCTTAAGAGCAACTTCTTTTATTGGATTATCTCCAAATTATCCTATTTGTGTTGTTGATACTAAGGTTGGTAATGGTGTAACATCAATTGATGGTAATGATACGTCTGTAGTTGGAGTTGGAACTACTTTCCTAGATAACATTTATTACGTACACAGTATTACATCTTCTGGTGCCAATGCTGAAGTTATTACAAATATTAAATCTAATAGTTCTATTGTTGGGATAGCAACAACAGGAAGTTTGTCTTTACCTTTAGGTAGATTCTCTTGGGGTAGATTCTCTGGTTTAAGTAGATCTTCTTCAGCAATTTCTATAGGGGTTACTGGTTTGACAGTTGATGCTGGTTTAACCACATTCCCAACTATTCAAAGACGTGGATATGGATTGAGAGACACTGGCTCTCTAAGAAAAGATCTATAAATATAGAAAAAAGCTATTACGATGGCGGCAATTGTAACAGATCAGTTTAGAATATTAAATGCGAGTAATTTTTTAGATTCTATTGAAGATTCTTCCAACTCTTACTACGTGTTTTTAAGTTTACCAAATCCAACTGCTGTTGGTTTTGGTAGAAGCACGACCTGGGATGATAATACACCAGTTCCTGTTGATGTTATCAATTATATTAATCATGTTGGTCAAACAATGATGTTTGGCAAAAGAGTTACCTCAATTAATGCCAAAAGATTAATCAGAAGAATTGATTGGTCTAGAGGAACTAGATATGAGATGTACAGACATGATTATAGTTCTTCCAATTTATCACCCATTACACAGTCTACAAGACTGTATGATGCAAATTATTATGTAATGAATAGTGATTATAAAGTTTATATCTGTATAGATAACGGTTCATCTGGAATTAGTATAACTGGTAATGCTTCTCAAGATGAACCACTATTTACAGATTTAGAACCATCAAAAGCAGGTGAAAGTGGTGATGGTTATTTGTGGAAATATTTATTTACAGTTAATCCTAGTGATATTATTAAGTTTGATTCAACTGAATATATTGCTTTACCAAATGACTGGGATAATTCAACAGATGCACAAATATCAGCAGTAAGAGATAATGGAGATTCTACAGTTTATGAGAATCAAATAAAAAAGGTTTATATAAAAGAACAAGGATCAAATTATTCTGGTGGATTGGGGCAAGAAGTTAATGTTTTAGGTGATGGATCTGGAGCAAAGGTTGTTATTGACGTTGTCAGTGGAAAGATAACAAATACAACTGTTTCATCTGGTGGAAAAAATTATACTTATGGGATGGTTGATCTTGGATCAATCAACCAAAATGCTGCTGGAACTTTTGCTCATCTAATTCCTATCATTCCACCATCTAAGGGTCATGGTTATGATATTTACAAAGAATTAGGATCTGATAAAATTTTACTTTATGCTAGATTTGATGATTCAACTAAAGATTTTCCAATTGATGCCAAATTTGCTCAAGTTGGAATTGTTAAAAATCCAACTTCAATTGGATCAACCACAGTTTATACTGAAAACCAATTTTCATCACTAAATGCTATCAAATTTTCGTCGGTAACTGGCAATTTATCTATTGGAGATAAAATAACACAATCTGTTTCTGGTGGAGTAGCACAAGGATATGTTGCCTCATATGATAGTGAAACTAAAGTTGTAAAATATTTTAAAGACAGATCACTGTTCTTCAACCAAACAACTTTAGATCAAACAGATTATATTGGAATCACAACCGCATCTAAAGTTTTAGATTTTGAATCATCGGCAACTGCAGTTATAACCACTGGAGGATTTTCTGGTGCTATTGATACTTCATTTACTGGAATTACAACAAATCCAACTGGATCAAAGATCGTTGATCTTGGATCCCAATTCATAGATGGGTTAACAACATCTGAAATAAATAAAGGATCAGGGGAAATAATTTACCTAGATAATCGTCCTCTAATCATAAGAAACTCTAGGCAAAAAGAAGACGTTAAAATCATCCTGGAATTCTAAAAATGCCACAGAAGACTAATTTAAATATCAATCCATATTATGATGACTTTGATGCTAAGAATAATTTCTATCGGGTATTATTTAAACCAGGATTTCCTGTTCAAGCAAGAGAATTAACAACACTACAGTCAATTCTCCAAGATCAGGTTGAATCATTTGGAAGTCACATCTTTAAAGATGGGTCAATGGTTATTCCTGGGAGTATCAACTACGACTCTCAGTATTATGCTGTAAAGATAAATCCAGATCATCTAGGATTAGATGTATCTTTGTATATTGAAAATATTATTGGAAAAATAATTCAAGGTCAATCTAGCGGAAACACAGCAAGAGTTATTAATTATATTTTACCACCAGATAATGGATCAGAATATCCAACACTGTATGTCAAATATCTAGATTCAAACAGTAATTTTGATATCTCCACTTTTGATGATGGTGAGGTTCTAATAATACTTGATACTATCACTTATGGTAATACAACCATAAATTCGGGGGATACTGTTGCTTCTTTGATTGATTTAGATGCAACATCAATTGGAGCGGCAGTTGGAATTACAACAGGTGTTTATTTCCTAAGAGGTCATTTTGTCAATGTAGAGACAGATACTCTTATTGTTTCTCCATACGATAATAATCCATCGTATCGTGTTGGTTTAACCATTACAGAAGAAATTGTCAATGTTGGTATTGATACCTCATTATACGATAATGCAAAAGGATTTTCAAACTTTGCTGCTCCTGGAGCAGACAGATTAAAAATTTCAACGACATTATCTCAGAAAGAATTAACTGATTTTGATGATAAGGATTTTATTGAATTAATTCGTTTAGAAAACGGGGAAATTAAAAAATTACAAGATAAGTCTCAATATTCAATAATCAAAGATTATTTTGCGAAAAGAACATTTGAAGAATCTGGTGATTATTCGGTTGATTCATTTAATGTTGAAGTTGCTAACTCTCTTAATGATCGCTTATCGAATGATGGTCTTTACTTAGAAACTCAAAGAACTGATCAAGGAAATATTCCAAGTGAAGATTTGATGTGTATCAAAGTTTCCCCTGGAAGAGCTTATGTAAGAGGATATGATGTAGGTAATATTTCAACAATTGTTCTTGATGTAAACAAACCAAGAGACATTGAAAGTGTTAGTTCATCATTAATCCCATTTGAAATGGGTAACAAATTAAGAGTCCACAATGTTTTTGGAACTCCAGTTATCGGTGTTGATAATAATAGCAATACTGTAGATCTTTATAGTCAAAGAAGGAATTCAACAACTGCTGGAACAGGAACTTTAATCGGAAAAGCAAGAGTTTATTCTTTTGGCACAGCTGATATTTCATATTCACAAGCAACATCAGAATGGGATTTATATCTTTTTGACGTACAAACATATACAGTATTAACTCTAAATGAAACAACTTTAGCAGCAGATTGTCCAGAAACTTCTTTTATCAGAGGTTTAAGTAGTGGTGCTACTGGATATGTTGTAGGATCCCCAAGTGGGGCAAATATAACAATCGATCAAACTAGTGGTACTTTTATTGCTGGTGAGCAGATTTTAATAAACGAATCCTCTCTAATCTCAAGAGTTGTAAAATCTTTAAAATCTTACAATATTGATGACGTAAAATCAGTTTATCAAGATGCTTCCGCTCTTGGTCTCCAAACTGATTTTGTTGCTGATACTGTTCTTCAAAAAACAATTCCAGATAAGTTTAATATCACAGATAAACTTCAAATTAATACTGCCGGTATTGCTACGTGCCCAGGTAGATCTTTCCTTGGTATAAGATCAGATGCCATTATTAGATATCAACGTCCAGATCTAACAGTTGAAACATACAACAGAGTCTCTGCAGTTTCCACAAATGGTATAACATTACAATTAACAACTGTTCCAACAGCGACTGGAATATGTAATGGAGCTCTACCAACCAGTGATATTATTACTACTTTTGGAATAGGTTATCCACAAATAACAAATCAAGAAGAAGCATCTCTTTATGCTCGTATTGATGAGTCAAATATATCTTCTGTAGATTTGTCTGGATCAAATCTTTTAGTTTCTTCTCAAATAACAGGAGAATCCACAGATTCTACTGGTGCGTTAAGTGTTAATATTTCAGCAACTGGTATTTCTAGTGCCTTTTTTGAAAATTATGATACAGAAAGATATGCCGTTATCTATAGTGATGGAACAATTGCTGATCTTACTTCGGATAAATTTAATTTAACTACAAATGGAACTGTTTTAAATCTTTCTGGTTTGAGAACAAGTCAGAGCAATGTAACACTAAATGTTACTGTTAGAAAAAATTCCATTCAAAATAAATCAAAAAATTATATTAGAAGTGAAAAATTAACTATCAATAAAGTAAGTTCAGGAGTTTCAACTTCTATTAGTGGTTTAACAACTAGTACATATTATGGGACTAGAATTGGTGATAGAGAAATTTCTTTAAATGTTACAGATGTTGTTAAAGTAATTGCCATATATGAATCACTGGACACAAATGCACCAACACTAGATGCTTTAACATTTGTTTCTGGTTTAAGTCTAAATACTGCTTCAATCCTGGGTGAAAAGATTATTGGTGATAGTAGTGGTGCTGTTGCCCAATTAGTCACAAGATCATCTGCTACTCAGGTTGAAATTTCTTACCTAAACCAAGAAAGATTTACCGTTGGAGAAACAGTATCATTTGAAGAGTCTAAGATTGTTTCAAATATTGTATCAATTACAAAAGGAAATTATCTAGATGTAACTAATAATTTTGATTTAGATAAAGGTCAAAAGGCACAATATTATGATTATTCAAGATTAATTAGAAAATCTAACGCTCTAACCCCATCTAGACAACTTTTAGCAATATATGATTGCTATCAAGTTCCATCTAATGATGTTGGAGATGTATATACTGTAAATTCATATACTAAAGATAGATTTACAAAAGATGTTCCTATTTTGCCAGAGGGAATCAGATCTTCAGATACATTAGATTTTAGACCAAGAGTATCTACATTTGTTTCAACAACTTCATCACCATTTGCTTTCAGTAGCAGAAATTTTGCCGCAACAGGGACAAATCCAACTTTGGTTGTAACTCCTGGAGAAAGTTCTTTAATCGGTTATAATTTTTATCTTCCTAGATTGGATAAAATTGTACTTGATAAATTTGGCAATTTCTCAATTATTAAAGGATCTTCCTCACTTACACCAAAAGATCCAGTAAATATTGAAGAAGCAATGGATATTGCTTTTATTAGTTTACCTGCTTATCTTTATGATCCAGCTGATGCCAAGGTAACTCTTATTGACAATAGAAGATACACAATGAGGGATATTGGAAAATTAGAAGATAGAATTGAAAACTTAGAGACTGTTACTTCGTTGTCATTGCTTGAATTAAATACGAAGTCTTTACAAATCCAAGACGCTGATGGATTATCAAGATTTAAGAGTGGATTCTTTGTTGATGACTTTAAAAATAATGATCTAATTAATCTAAAGGACCCAGATGCTAATTGTGATGTTGATATTGAGAATCAAGAATTAAATGTTCCCGTAGATTTTTATTCATTAAAAACTGACATAGCAATTTCTCCTGGTTTAAATGAAAATACTGCTGATTACAGTACAAATCTAGCACTTCTTGATTCAAACGTAAGAAAAACGGGAGATTTAGTAACTCTAAACTATCAAGAAAAAGGATGGATAGAACAACCTCTTGCCTCTAGAGCAGAGAATGTTAACCCATTCAATATGATTGAGTATAAAGGTGCTCTACGCCTCACTCCTGCCGCCGACAACTGGGTTAGAAACGTTTTTGTACCTGGCGGAAGTCGTACAGAAACTGGTGGATGGGATGGATCATACATCGAAAATATTTTAATTAGTAGCCTTCCAGATACTCATATGAGATCTAGAAACGTTGAGTTCTATTCAGTTAGTCTTAAACCACTTACAAGGTATTATTCGTTTATTGATAGTGTTAGTGGTATTGATATTATTCCAAAGTTAGTTGAAATTTCGATGTCATCTGGAACATTCCAAACAGGTGAAATTGTAGATGGATTTGTTGGATCTCAAAGAGTTATTTCTTTCAGAACTGCTCAACCAAACCATAAGGCAGGAACGTATAATAATCCATCTTCCACCTATTCTATTAATCCATATAATAAATCAACTTCTATTGGTGCTTCATATTCAGCATCTTCAAGTATTTTAAACGTTGATACTGCTTCCCTTTGTGAAGAAGCACAGGGGAGATTCTCTGGTTATCTTACGATTGGTACAGTTTTAATTGGTAGATCTAGTGGAGCACAAGCTTCAGTAGCAAATCTACGTACTATTTCTGATAACTGGGGAGATCTGATTGGTGCATTCTTCATTAGAGATCCTCTGGCAACACCAGCACCAACAATTAGACTTACAACAGGGACAAAAACTTTCAAACTAACTTCTAGTTCAACTAATTCAACTCCTCTACCAGGTAGTTTGTTAATTAGTTCTGCCGAAACAACATATGCTGCCAGTGGAATTGTAGATACTTTCGCACAGGTTACTGTAACTGTAAGGAGACCACCTCCTCCTCCACCACCACCACCAGCACAAAATAGAGGTGGTGGAAAAGATCCTCTAGCACAATCATTTACAGTTGATGAAACTGGAGCATTTTTAACTTCTGTTGATCTTTATTTTGCTAATAAAGATGAAAATGAAAAGTGCTATGTACAGATAAGAACTGTTGAACTTGGGACACCAACATCGCAGATTGTTCAAGATTATGCTCAAGTGGAATTGTTCCCAGATCAAATCACAACTTCAACTGATGCTTCTGTAGCAACTAACGTTAAATTCCCATCGCCAGTATACTTACAACCCAATACTGAGTATGCTATCGTTATCCTTTCTCCAAATTCTGATCAATATGAACTTTGGGCAGCAAGAATGGGTGAAAAAACTGTTAACACACAATCCCTTCCAAACGCTGAAAGTGTTCTAGTAACAAGGCAGTATATTGGTGGAAGTTTGTTCAAATCACAAAATGGAACAATTTGGACAGCAAGCCAATTTGAAGATCTTAAATTTAAACTTTATAAAGCAAACTTTACTGCCTCAACTGGATCAGTATCTTTCTACAATCCAACTATTGTATCAAATGATGAAAATGTTCCAGCACTCGACAATAATCCAGTTAAGACTTTACCAAGAAAACTAAAAGTAGGTGTTACAACCGAAACAACCAGTACAACTGTATTAGCAACTTTAGTTCCTGGTATTAGAGTTAAGAAAACTGGATCAACTGGACCATATGGATATATTGAAAAAGTTGGAAGCAGACTTACAACATCTACAACTGGAATTAGTACAGTTAGCGTTGGAACTGGTTATTCAACTGGTCAATTCTCTTCTGTTCCTCTCTATACAATTACTGGTTCTGGTAGCGGAGCTGTAGCAACAGTATCTTTCCACAATAGTGGTCTTACTACAGCAGTAATTACAACTGTTGGTACTGGATATGCTGTTGGTGATATTCTTGGTATTACAACTTCAACAGTAACAAAAGGTAAGAACGCAACAATTTCAGTATCCACAATTAGTGGAGTTGATACACTTTATTTGACAAATGTTCAGGGTGAATCTTTTGCTACAAATAATAACCTACAGTATTTTAATGGATCAACAAACGTTGCTCTTGGTGTTACTGTTAGAGAAAACTCTAGCGTAATAAGCAATCTATATGATGGTAGAGTTATTGAAATTTCACAATATAATCATGGAATGCATCAAGATACTAATAAAGTAATTTTGGCAGATATTGAGCCAAATACTGTTCCAACAACAATTACAGCAGATTTGGGATTAAGTGATACTTCAATTTCGGTTGCTAGCACAGCGGTATTCGCAACCTTTGAGGGAATAACCACTTCAAGGGGATACGCCAAGATCAATAATGAAATCATTTATTATAATAGTATTGATTCTGGAACACTTGGAATTGGATCAAGAGGAAAAGATTTACTTCTTTCTGCCACAAGATCTCATACAAGTGGAACTCAAATTTATAAGTATGAACTAAATGGTATTTCTCTTAATAGAATTAATACAACTCATACTCTTCCAAATGACGCAACACTTAAATCATTGAGAGAAATTGATAATTATCATCTTCAAATTGATAGATCAGATAGAGCAACTGGAGATACCCAATTAAGTTTTATTGATGAAAAAAATCTTGGTGGTCCAAATGTATTTGCTTCCCAAAACTTCCAGTACAACGGAATTATTCCGCAGTACAATGTTATAACCCCAGGTCAAAATACAACTGTTTCTGCTGAAATCAGAACAGTATCTGGAACAAGTGCTAGTGGATCTGAAATTTCGTTTATTGATCAAGGATTTGAACCAGTACAGTTAAATAATCCAAACTTTTTATCTTCCACAAGATTGGTTTGTTCTGAGGTTAATGAGGAAGAGTATCTAACTACCCTACCTAAGAAAAAGTCATTGACTGTTAAGTTAGACCTACAATCTGCTGATTCAAATCTATCTCCTGTAATTGATACACAAACTGCTTTTGTTGCCTTAATTAGAAATAGAATTAATGATCCAATTTCGGATTATGCCAATGATCCAAGATCAAACGCAATCTTTAATGACCCACATGCTGCTGCTTATGTTTCAAATAGAGTTAACCTGAAGCAACCAGCATCTTCACTCAAAGTTCTTGTTGGTGCTTATCGCCACTCTTCTGCTGATTTTAGAGTTCTTTATAAACTTTATAAAGCAGACTCAAGTGAAATTGAACCAACCTATGAATTGTTCCCAGGTTATGATAATTTGAAAGATACTGATGGTGATGGATTTGGTGATACCGTGATTGATTCCACAAGAAATAGTGGATTACCAGATGCTTTTGTTAGAACAAGTAGAGATGGTGAATTCTTAGAGTACCAATTTACTGCTGATAATCTGGATCAATTCACTGGGTTTGTGATTAAGATTGTTATGAGTGGTACAAATGAAGCATATCCAGTTAAGTTGAAAGATCTAAGAGCAATAGCACTAGCATGATAAGAGTAGAAGGTCATAAAGACCTATTTCGAGATGAAAAGTCTGGTGCTATTGTAAATACTGATACTTTTGGTTATTCTCAATATATTAAAATGAAAAATGAAAAACAAAAGCAAAAGGATGAGATTGACCAAATTAAAAATGATATTAATGAAATCAAAGCATTACTGCAGGAGTTAATTCATGGATCCAAATGAAATTAATTTAGAATCAATTAATAAATTATTTGAATATGAAAAACACGCAAGAACGATTGACGAACTGGATCTTGATGAATTAAGAAAGTTTGCCAAACTCTACTATAAATTATACCTGAAACAGCAAGAAATTGTTTCTTCCCTGGGTGCTCTTTGAACTTATAAATATATTTTAGATCCTGATATTGTATAAATTTCATGGTTATGGGAATTTAAAACTTGCGGGAGTCACTACCTAATGGCAGATATAAAAGTAAGAGTTGGCCAAAAAAATGCAGTAAAAGTTATATCTTCTTTGGCTGGAGCACAGGCTCTAACACTGCCAGAATTACTAGATGTTGACGCAAATTCTTTTGTCAATTTATACGATGGAATGGTCTTAGTTTATAATGCTTCAATTAATCAGTGGCAAGCCACCCTAACTCTTACCCCAGGAAATACACAAAATCTAGACATTAATGGGGGTACCTTTTAGTGGCTAGCATTATAAGAGTTAAAAGATCTACAGGAACAACCGCTCCAGCTACTCTTTATTATGGTGAGTTAGCGTATACTGATGGACAAGGTTTAACTGCCAACGGTGGAGGCAGACTCTTTGTTGGTGATCAAAATCAGATTCCTAGAGAAGTTGGTGGTAGATATTATACTGATATGTTCCTACAACCCGGAAAGGTTGCAGGGAAACAAAATAAAACAACTCCAGCAAATGGATTTGTTCCCATACTCGATATTAATAGAAAAGTTGATGAATGGAATGTTGATGGATATTTAAACGTTACTGGTGTATCAACATTTATTGGTCTTGTTAATGTTCAAGGTGAATCTTTCTTTGGAAATATTGGAATATCTTCAAATCTTATTAGAACAACTTCTGGAGATACTCTTTACATTGATCCATATCCCGATGGTTTAAGTAACCAGGGAACGGTTGTTATTAAAGGTAATTTACAGATTGATGGAGACACAACATCTGTAAATTCATCAACTGTAAATGTTGATGATGTAATTCTTCATCTTGGTGATGTTAACAAAATAAGAACAGTTGTCGGTAGTGATGCTGTTGCTGGTGTTAATACAATTAGATTAGATTCAATATCTAATCTTAATGTTAGTGATGTCGTAACTGGATCTGCTAATTTATCGCCACTAGGATTGACAACAATCACTAGTATTGATAGTACATATAATATTATAACAATTCAAGATACTATTCTTAGTTCTGGAATTAGTACTCAAACTCAACTAACAATAACTACTGGATATGATACAAATACCGATAGAGGTATTTCGTATGGTTATAATACTGGAGTTGGAACAGCAAATAATAAAATAGGATTTTTTGGTTTTGATGATAGTACAGGTTATTGGACTTATATACCTGATGCTACTATCACAAATAGCGTTGTTTCTGGAACTAAAGGAACCCTAGATTTAGGTGCTGCCTTTTTTGATTGGGCAGTCTCTGGAATACATACTAGAGGATCAATGTATTTTGATTCTTATGGACAAGTAAAGAGCACTCTCACACCAGAAGTTGGATATGCTACTACTTCAAATTTTGTATTAACAACAGATGCTTCAAACGTTCCTGTTTGGACCAGTGTTTTAGACGGAGGATCTTACTAAAATGAAACCAACAACTCGCCAACAATTGGTAGATTATTGCCTTAGAAGGTTGGGTGCTCCAGTCTTAGAAATTAACATTGATGATGATCAAATTGACGATCTAGTTGATGATGCTCTTCAATATTTTCACGAAAGACACTTTGATGGTGTCGAAAGAATGTACTTGAAGTACAAAATCACTCAAGAAGATATTGATAGGGGAACCGCAGATCCACTTAGCAATAGCACTGTTGGAATTGTAACTACCACAGGAACAGCGACTATTAGTGGTGTTGGTGCAACTACTTTTAATTTCTATGAAAATGCTAACTTTATTCAAGTTCCAGATTCAGTAATTGGTATTGAAAAAGTTTTTAAATTTAATACTAATTCAATTAGCCAAGGCATGTTTAGTATAAAGTATCAGTTATTCTTAAATGACTTATATTATTTCAATTCTGTTGAACTTTTACAATATACTATGGTTAAATCTTATCTCGAAGACATTGATTTCTTATTAACGACTGATAAGCAAATTAGATTTAATAAAAGACAAAATAGACTTTATTTGGACATTGATTGGGGTTCAAAAGCAAAAGATTCATTTATTGTTATTGACTGTTATAGGATTTTAGATCCAAATGATTTTACAAAAGTTTATAACGATAGTTTTTTAAAAAGATATTTAACTGCCCTAATGAAACGTCAATGGGGGCAAAATTTGATAAAATTTAGAGGAGTGAAATTACCTGGTGGAGTTGAACTAAATGGTAGAGAAATTTATGATGATGCTGAAAAAGAATTAGAAATGATTAGAGAAAGAATGTCTATGGATTATGAATTACCACCTTACGATTTTATTGGATAATGGCACTTAACCCTTTCTTTCTACAAGGTTCTCCAAGTGAGCAAAGACTCGTACAAAGTCTTATCAATGAACATCTGCAGATATTTGGTGTTGAGATAACATACATTCCAAGAATGTTTGTTAACAAAAAAACAATCATTGAAGAAATACAATCTTCAAGATTTGATGATAATTATTCAATTGAAGCATATGTGAACACATATGAAGGATATTCTGGAGCTGGAGATATTTTAACAAAATTTGGAATGAGTTTAAGAGATGAAGTTACTCTAACAATTTCTAAAGAAAGATTTGAAGATTTTATAGGTCCATTTTTAGGTTCTGCTGGAGATGCCTATGAGGTTGAACTTTCTAGTCGTCCAAGAGAAGGTGATTTAATTTATTTTCCATTAGGACAAAGATTATTTGAAGTTAAATTTGTTGAACACGAGCAACCTTTTTATCAATTGGGAAAACTTTATGCTTATGAATTAAAGTGTGAACTATTTGAATATGAGGATGAAGTTATTGATACCTCTATTGCTGAAATTGATACTCAAGTTGAAGAAGAAGGATTTATTACTACTTTAAATCTTATTGGTGTTGGTAATACAGCAAACATAACACCTTTTATTGGAACCGGATATATTCAAGAAATTACATTAACAAATGATGGCAGTGGTTATACTTCTGTTCCAACAGTGGCAATTACAACATCACCATCGGGTAATCCTCTCCATAATGCCTCTGCTGTTGCTATAACGACGGTTAAGTCTGGCGTTTATTCCGTAAAAGAAATATTGATAACAAATGCTGGAACTGGATATACTGTAGCACCAACAATATCGATTATTAGTTCACAAGGAGCTGGTGCGGTAGCAACATGTGCGATTAATACTTCTAATTATGGAATAGTTAGAACAGTTATCAATGATGCTGGAACTGGATATAGTCCATCATTTATTCCAATATTAACATTTACTGGACCAGTAGGAGTTGGATCTACAGCACTTGGTATTGTTCGTGTGAGTGCTTCCACTCAAGGAATTAGTAGTGTATTGCTTTCCAGTCCTGGATATGGGTATAGTGCCGCTGCTGTTCCAACAGCAACTGTTGGACCACCAACAATTATTACCGGAGTTGGTACATTTGCCTTTAATGAAATTATAACTGGAGAAACATCAAATACTAAGGCAAGAGTCAAATCTTGGGATACCGATACTAGAGTTCTTAAGATATCGTTTGTTGGTATTGGGTCTACAACAGCAGGATTTATTCCTGGAGAAGTTCTGGTAGGAACAATATCATCCGCTAGATATACTATTAACTCTTATGACCATGATGACATCTATGATAAATATGCTCAGAATAATGAAATAGAAGAAGCGGCGGACGATCTTTTAGACTTTAGTGAATCTAATCCATTTGGAAATTATTAAGATAAATGCTAGGAACTTATTTTTACCACGAAATTATTAGAAAGACCGTCATTGGATTTGGCACTCTTTTTAATGATATTCACATTCGACATCAAGATAAAAATGGTGGAGATTTGACGGACATCAAGGTGCCTATTGCCTATGGTCCAACACAAAAGTTTTTGGCAAGAATTGAGCAACAGGCAGATCTTAACAAACCTGTTGCCGTAACTCTCCCAAGGATTTCTTTTGAAATGACATCTTTACAATATGATGCTTCAAGAAAAGCGGGTGTAACTCAAACATTTAAAGCCTCTGATGGTACAAATTTAAAGAAAGTATTTTTACCTGTTCCATATAACATTGGATTTGAGTTAAATGTTTTATGTAAATTAAATGACGATGCGCTGCAGATTGTTGAACAAATTTTACCATTTTTTCAACCTGGTTTTAGCATAACTATTGATCTAGTTGATTCGATTGGTGAGAAAAGAGATGTTCCAATTGTTTTAGATAATATTTCTTTCCAGGATGATTATGAAGGTGATTTTTCAACGAGAAGAGTTTTAATTTATACTCTAACTTTTACAGCAAAAACCTATCTATTTGGTCCTATTGCTTCCACAACAGATGGTCTCATTCGTAAGGTTCAAGTTGATTACTATGCTGATACTAATAGAGAAACTGCCAAGAGAGAGCTAAGATATACAGCAACTCCAAAAGCACTTAAAGATTATAATAATGATAATACTGCCCAACTAGCAGACGATATTACTAAAGAAACAACATTGGTTGGTGTTAATGACAGTAGTGGGTTTACTTTAGGTAATAGGATCATTATAGATAGTGAAATTATGTATGTTAAGGAAATTCCAAATTCTTCTCAACTAATTGTTGTAAGAGGATACAATGGTTCTTCAATTACGACACATCTGAAGAGTGCTTCTATAGATCTCTTAACTGCTGCTGATGATAATCTAGTTGATGTTGATGATGACTTTGGATTTAATGAATCTATAACATCATACACAGACTCTAGATCTTATAGTCCAACACTAAAGACTGATATTTGAGTAAATTATTATGCCTAATGGATTTGAAAAAATTGATGATGCTTTGAATATTGAAAGTAGCATTATAGAAGTTGAAAAAACTTCTAGAGAAATAGAAAAAGTTAGAAGCACGGATAAAAATGATATTCAAAAAGATTATGAGTACACCCGTGCTAATTTGTATTCTCTGATTGAAAAGGGGCAAGAAGCAATTAATGGAATTATGGAACTAGCTGGTGAAGGTGGATCACCTAGAGCATATGAAGTTGCCGGACAATTAATTAAAAGTGTTGCTGATACAACTGATAAATTAATAGATTTACAGAAAAAACTTAAAGATGTTGAAGAGGAGACGGTAAAAGCAACAAATAATGTTACTAATAATGCTTTATTTGTGGGGTCAACGGCAGAATTGTCAAAGCTACTCAAACAAGGTTTTCTAAATAATAAGGAGTAGTTCTTATTTCTAATGAGTTGGTCTGACAAATATAAAAGATCAATAAATTGTGATAATCCTAGTGGATTTTCTCAGAAAGCTCATTGTGCTGCTCGTAAAAAAAGAGCAAAGGGTGAAGAAACAAAATCAAAGTCACCTTTCAGTGAAATGAACGATCCTCGCATTCCAAAAAAACCAGGACAACCAGATAAGTCTGATAAACACTCCGATCTCTATACAGATGAAGATCCGAAAGGAACGATTCATGGATTGGGATTTAAGAATGTTGCAACTGCAAAACAGAGTGTTTCTAAAATAAAAAACTCTGGAAGATCTCATGCTCACAAAATTCAAGCAGCAATTGCGATGGAACAAAGAGCAAGAGTGATGGGAAAGACTTCTGAAGCTGCTATTTTTAGAAAATTTATTAACTCAATGAAAAAGAAAACAGAAGAAATGAACGAGGAAAAAAAGAGGAATAGGTGTAAACCAGGAAACTATTATTGCTACACAGATAAAAAGTGTAAACCAATTCCTGTTGGATATGTGATAGGTCGTGATGGTATGCTTGATAAGGAAGATGATTCTGAAGGCAATGGTTCTAATGGAAATGGAAATGGTTCTAGTATATCTGAAGAAGGTCTCCGTGACTGGTTTGGCAAGTCCAAATCAAAGGATGGTAAAGGTGGTTGGGTTAATGTTGTAACAGGTGGCACGTGTGCGAGTGATGAACCAGGAGAAGGAACTCCTAAGTGCGTCTCTTCTGCAAAGAGAGCAAGTATGACAAAGGCAGAAAGACTATCTGCCGCAAGAAGAAAGAAGGCAGCAGATCCTGGACAACAGGCAAAAACTGGTGCTGCAAAACCCACTTATGTTTCAACTGATAAACCGAAGAAAAAAATGAACGAGGAAAAAGGAAAAGATCACGAGTATTCCATGGCTCGTTCAGAACTATCTACAATAATTGGTGCTGCCAAGAGACTGAGAAAAAAAATGGCAAAGGGTGAAGGAAACATAGAAGCATGGGTACAATCAAAGATTACAAAAGCCGCTGACTACATAGATACAGCAGCAGATTACGTTGACAGTGGAGAAATGAACGAAGAATCAGATAAAAAGGGTAAAGGTAGTGGCACAAAGGATGCCTGCTACCATAAGGTCAAGTCAAGATATAGTGTCTGGCCTTCTGCATATGCCTCTGGAGCACTGGTAAAGTGTCGTAAGGTAGGTGCTGCTAACTGGGGTAACAAGAGTGAGGCATATGTGTTTTCTAATTGGAGAGATGACTTCTTTCCAACTGATACTGAAACCGTAAATATTATTAATCCAGAACCATTGAAACCCAGTGGATCTAAGGAAGAACAACTTGATGAAGCAGGTAAAAAGTGTTGGCCAGGATATGAGAAAAAAGGAACTCAAAAACTATTTGGAAAAACTTATAATCGTTGTGTTAAAAAAGAACAACTTTCTAATTGGAGATCTGAATTAGGAATATTAGAATTACTAGAAGATTGGCAGTCAAAAAATCGTAAAGATGGTGTTGATGGATTAAGTCAATCGACGGTAGATGCTTATCGTCGTGAAAATCCAGGATCAAAACTTCAAACAGCAGTAACCGAAAAAAAGCCTACTGGCAAAAGGGCTGATCGTCGCAAGTCCTTTTGCCGTCGTATGAAAGGTATGAAAGCAAAACTAACCTCTGCAAAAACTGCAAGAGACCCAGATTCAAGAATCAACAAAGCCCTTCGTCGTTGGAATTGTAATTAAAATTTATATTTTATGACTGATAATGTATATCTTGGCAACCCAAATTTAAAAAAAGCAAATACACAGATTGAATTTACAGAAGACCAGATTGTTGAATTCTTAAAGTGTAAAGAAGATCCTGTATATTTTGCTAGAAATTATATCAAGATCGTGTCTCTGGATCACGGTCTAGTTCCTTTTGAGTTGTATCCATTTCAAGAGAAACTGATTGATAATTTTCATAAGAACAGATTTAATATTTGTAAGATGCCTCGTCAGACGGGTAAATCTACGACTTGTGTTTCATATCTGTTACATTATGCCGTGTTCAACGATAATGTTAATATAGCTATTCTGGCGAACAAAGCATCCACAGCAAGAGACCTTCTTGGAAGACTACAACTTGCTTATGAGAACTTACCCAAGTGGATGCAGCAGGGTATTATATCTTGGAACAAAGGATCTCTGGAATTAGAAAATGGCTCCAAAATTTCATCTAACTCTACTTCATCATCTGCTGTCAGAGGCGGATCCTATAATGTCATCTTTCTTGACGAGTTCGCTTTCATCCCGAATCACATTGCTGATGACTTCTTTGCCTCTGTTTATCCTACTATTTCTTCTGGACAAAGCACGAAGGTAATTATTGTATCCACACCACGTGGTATGAATCATTTCTACCGCATGTGGCACGATGCTGAGAGGAATAGGAATGAATATGTACCTACAGATGTTCATTGGTCCGAAGTACCTGGTAGAGATACTGCCTGGAAGGAGCAAACGATCGCTAACACATCAGAACAACAGTTCAAAGTTGAGTTTGAGTGTGAGTTTTTAGGGTCTGTTAATACTCTTATCAATCCTTCTAAACTGAGGAATCTTGTTTATGAAGATCCGATCAAACGAAATGCTGGTCTTGACATATATGAAGAACCAAAGGAAGAGAATAATTATTTGATAACCGTTGACGTTGCTCGTGGACTTGGAAATGATTATTCAGCATTCATTGTTTTTGATATTACAGAATTTCCATATAAAATTGTTGCTAAGTATCGGAATAATGAGATTAAACCAATGCTATTTCCAAGTATTATACATGAAGTTGCCAAAGGATATAATGATGCTTGGTTACTAGTAGAGGTTAATGATATTGGAGATCAGGTTGCAAATATTCTTCATTTTGATTTAGAATATGATAATGTTTTAATGTGTGCGATGCGTGGTCGTGCTGGTCAGATTGTAGGTTCTGGATTTAGTGGTAAGAAATCTCAATTAGGTGTGAGAATGACCGCTGCTGTCAAGAAGTTGGGATGCTCTAACTTAAAGACTCTATTAGAAGATGATAAGTTACTAACAGTTGATTATGATATCATTTCAGAATTAACAACTTTTGCTCAGAGACATAATTCTTTTGAGGCAGAAGAAGGTTGTAATGATGACTTAGCAATGTGCCTTGTAATTTTCTCTTGGTTAGTTGCTCAAGATTATTTTAAAGAAATGACGGACAATGATGTCCGTAAAAGAATATATGAAGAACAAAAAAATCAAATTGAACAAGATATGTCACCATTTGGATTTATATCTGATGGTTTTGAAAATATTGGTGGTAGTTTTACTGATCAAGATGGAGATAGATGGCATTTAGATGAATATGGAGATACATCCTACATGTGGGACTATCGATAAATGGATTTAGATGATCAGTTTGAACTTGAACACTTGTTTCTTAGTGAAAGAAAGTGTAGATCTTGTAATATAAGAAAAAATTTAATTGACTCTTTTTACAGAATAAGAAAAAATAATACAATGTCTTCATCTTATTCATATGAATGTAAGGAATGTACGATAAAGAGAATCAAAGAGTCCAGAAAAAGAAAAGCATACTGTTCTGTGTGGGAATATCCAGATTGGTAGATGTTCATGCGTTGTTTCCCCATTGGAAATACCCTTTTTAATAAATATTTTTAGAATAATTCTGGACTTGTAGGAGAATTAAGATGCCTCTAAATTTAGCATCTCCTGGAATTGTAGTAAGAGAGGTTGATTTAACAGTTGGTAGAGTAAATGCAGCATCAAATAAAGTAGGTGCTATTGTTGCTCCATTTGCAAAGGGACCTGTTAATTTACCAATACTTGTTGAAACCGAGCAAGACTTACTCAACAATTTTGGGGAACCATACGCAACCGACAAACACTATGAGCACTGGATGGTTGCTTCTTCATACCTATCTTATGGTGGTGCTCTTAGAGTTGTAAGAGCGGACGACAACGATCTTAAAAACGGTTTTGCTGGCGCTGCTAGCAGCATCAAAATCAATAGTTTAGATGATTATAATAATAAAGGTTATGATACTTCAACCATCACAGACGTAACTGTTGCGGCAAGAGAACCAGGTTCTTGGTCAAACGGAATTAAAGTTGCTTTAATTGATGCTAAAGCAGATCAAGTTTTACTTGGAGTATCAACCAATGTTAACTTGGCAAATATTCAAGTTGGTTATGGTGTAACACAAGCAATCTCTTCTATTCTCCCTGGAGCAGGTACGACTTCTGTTCTTGATGGTCATCTAAAAGGTATTATTACTGAGGTTTCTGGAACAAGAGTATCAGTAAAGGTTCTGTCGCATGTATCAGCAGCAGGAACTGAAACCGCTGTAGATTATCAATCAGCTGGTGTTTATGCGTTCTCCGGATCGGGAACAGTTGCTATTCACACTAATGGTCAATCAGTTGCTACTGGCACAACTTCATATACTTCTCAATTAGATTGGTTTGATCAGCAAATAATTACACTTTCAAACTCAGTAATTTCTTGGAATAATATCGCTGATCGTCCATCAACTTCAACTTTTGCTGCGGCAAGAAGTTCAAGATTTGATGAAGTTCATGTTGTTGTAATTGATGATAAAGGAGAAGTAACGGGAAATGCAGGAACAATTCTTGAAAAGCACCTTTCACTCTCAAAAGCAAAAGATGCTGAGTTTTCAGTTGGTTCTCCATCTTATTGGAGAAAGTACCTCGCAACTAATTCAGAGTACATTTTTGGTGGAAGTTCCCCAGCAGGAATTGTCACTTCTTCCTATAGTTCTGGATTTACCCTTTCATCAGATGTAAATTGGGATCAAGATGCTCAAGGTGTTAACTATGCTACAACTGGAGCAACTACTGTAACTTTAGAGGGTGGATTAAATTATAATGGTCAAACTGGAGTTTCAACTTCTGGAGCGTTCTCAGTTAGCCTATCTGGTTTAGTTTCTGGTTACGAACTATTTGAAAATACAGATCAATATCAAGCAGACTTTCTGATTATGGGATCTGCCAATTACGCAAAAGAGACCGCACAGGCACTTGCCAATAAGTTGATCTCTGTTGCTGAAATTAGAAAAGATGCTGTTGCCTTTATTTCACCTTTCAGACTTGCGTTCTTGAATGATACTTCAGCAGGATCAGTAACAGTTAACTCTGATTCTACAATTACAGATAATGTAATTAGTTTCTATGCCCCTGTAACTCCATCATCATTCGCAGTATTTGATAGTGGTTACAAGTATATGTACGACAGATTTGCCGATACATTTAGATATGTTCCACTAAACGGTGATATTGCTGGATTATGTGCCAGAAATGATATCAACAACTTCCCATGGTTCTCACCAGCGGGAACAACAAGAGGTGCAATCTTAAATGCTGTTAAATTAGCATACAATCCAAGTAAAACTCAAAGAGATAAACTTTATTCAAATAGAGTCAATCCAGTGATCTTCTCACCTGGAGCAGGAATTACCCTTTTCGGCGATAAGACCGCACTTGGTAAATCATCAGCATTTGACAGAATTAATGTTCGTAGATTGTTCATCTATCTTGAAAATGCCATCTCTGCAGCAGCAAGAGATCAAATGTTTGAATTCAATGATGAAATCACTAGAACAAATTTTACAAATAGTATTGAACCTTTCCTCCGTGATGTTCAGGCAAAGAGAGGTCTTTTCGACTTCCGCGTTATTTGTGATGAAACAAATAACACTGCTGCTGTTATTGATAATAATGAGTTTGTGGCAGATATCTTCATCAAGCCAGCAAGATCAATTAACTTCATTGGTCTTACTTTTGTTGCCACCAGAACTGGTGTTTCGTTCGATGAAATAGTCGGTACTGTTTAATTTAATTAGAGGAACTAAAAGCCATGGCAGAACAATTTAATAGACCCCCACTAAGAACAATCACCGGTTTCAAAAGTAAACTGGTTGGTGGTGGAGCAAGACCCAATCTATTTGAAGTAGAACTCGCTTTTCCAGATGATTTAGCAATTGAAAATGATGTAAAAGAAAAGGCAAGATTTTTAGTAAAATCAGCTGCTCTTCCTGCTTCTAATATTACCCCAATTGAAGTTAACTTTAGAGGTAGAATTTTAAAAATTGCTGGTGATAGAACCTTTGATACCTGGACCGTTACCGTTATCAATGATACCGACTTTATCATTCGCTCTGCGTTTGAAAAATGGATGAACTCCATTAACAAACTGACCGATGCTACTGGTCTTAGTAATCCAGTAGATTATCAGGCAGATGCCTTTGTTCACCAGTTAGATCGTGATGGATCAACTCTTAGAACTTATAAGTTCTATGATGTGTTCCCAACAAACATCAGTCAAATTGATCTTTCATATGAAACGACCGATACCATTGAAGAATTTACTGTTGAACTACAAGTTCAGTGGTGGGAAGCAATTAAGGGTGTTGGTACTAACGCTGGAGGAGAATCCATCAGCTAATAAATAGAGTATAATAAAGACAGTTAACAGATTATAATGGCAAAACTTTTTGGTTTTTCTATTGAAGACGATACCACAAAACCCGACTCTGTAGTTTCCCCCGTTCCCAAAAGTGATGAGGACGGGGTTGACTATTTTATTCAGTCGGGTTTTTATGGTCAATATGTAGATATTGAAGGCGTTTATAGAACTGAGTATGATTTAATTAAGAGATATCGTGAAATGGCATTACATCCTGAGTGTGATAATGCCATTGAAGATGTTGTCAATGAAGCAATTGTTAGTGATCTTTATGATTCTCCAATTGAAATCGAATTATCAAATTTGAATGCTAGCGAAAAAATCAAAAGTGTAATTCGCCAAGAATTTAGATATATTAAGGAACTCATGGACTTTGACAGAAAGTGCCATGAGATTTTTAGAAATTGGTACGTTGACGGAAGACTATTTTATTTAAAAGTTATTGATGTTAAAAGACCTGAAGATGGTATTCAAGAGATCAGATATATTGATCCAATGAAAATGAAAGCCGTAAGGCAAATGAAAAAAGAACCTAATGATGGTAGAAATAATTCTCTCGTTAAATCAGCAAACGATGAGGTAAATATTCTTCATCCAGAAATTGAAGAATACTATGTTTATACTCCAAATCCAAGTTATCCACTAGGATCTTTTTCTCCAAGAAATAGTCAATCGCAAAAATCAGTTAAGATTGCTAAAGATTCTATTACTTATTGTACCTCTGGTCTTGTAGACAGAAATAAGGGAACAGTTCTTTCGTATCTTCATAAAGCAATCAAAGCACTCAATCAACTAAGAATGATCGAGGATTCTCTTGTTATTTACAGATTATCAAGAGCACCAGAAAGAAGAATATTCTATATTGACGTTGGTAATCTCCCAAAAGTAAAAGCTGAGCAATACCTCAAAGAGGTTATGTCTCGCTATAGAAATAAACTTGTTTATGATGCGAACACTGGAGAAGTTCGTGATGATCGTAAGTTTATGAGTATGCTTGAAGATTTCTGGTTACCAAGAAGAGAAGGTGGTCGTGGTACAGAAATTACCACACTTCCTGGTGGTCAAAATCTTGGAGAACTTTCTGATATTGAATATTTCCAGAAAAAACTGTATAGAGCACTTGGAGTTCCAGAATCAAGAATCGCAAGTGATGGTGGATTTAATCTCGGACGCTCTTCAGAAATTTTAAGAGATGAACTTAAGTTCTCAAAATTTGTTGGGAGACTTAGAAAGCGTTTTGCCAACATGTTTAATGATATGTTGAGAACTCAATTGATTCTAAAAAATATCATTACCCCAGAAGACTGGGAAAAAATGTCAGATCATATTCAATATGATTTCTTATACGACAATCAATTTGCGGAATTGAAAGAATCTGAATTAATGAACGAAAGACTTGGTCTTACCGCAACAATTGAACCTTATATTGGAAAATATTTTTCAGTTGAATATGTCAGAAAGAAAATTCTTAGACAGAGTGATGCTGAGATAATTGATATTGACAATCAAATTAAACGTGAGATTAAAGACGGAATTATTCCAGATCCAAATTCTATTGACCCAATAACTGGAGAACCACTACCTCAACAAGGTGAAATGGATCCATTGGGAGAAGTTCCACAAGAACCAAATCTTGATAAACAGGCATCGGTTACAGATGCTCAACTTCAAAAAGATGCTAAAAAGGCTGAGATATAAATAAAATATACCGTTATATAAAATTTTTATGGAAGATATTGTCAACTTGATTGCAACCGATTCTTCTGCTTCTGAAATTACCGACAAAATTAAAGAAGTCTTATTTGGGAAAGCTGCTGAGAAAATTGATGCCCTTCGTCCTGAAGTTGCAAACTCTATGTTCGGTGAAACTGAAGAAGTTGAATCAAACGAGGACGAAGAAGAATGACAACCAAAATTTTGGGAGATGAAATTAGTCTACCCACAACAACCGGAGCAGCAACTAGTTTTAGTTCGGCAACGGTTGTTCGTCTTGTAAATACCGATACTAGTGCCAGAGTTGTTTCAATTGTTGAAACTCAAAGTGGAACTGGTATTGGATCAATGACAATGCCAGGTGGATCTGTTGAATTTCTCATTAAAACCGCAAGTCACTGTGTTTTTGCTAGCAGTGCTTTAGTTAAAGGTACCAAAGTAGGATTTACAAATTAAAACAATGAAACTCATCACAGAAGAAATTCAAAAAGTAGAATTTGTTGTAGAAGGTAAGGGTTCTGCTAAGAAAATGTATATTGAAGGAATTTTCCTTCAAGGTGATATCTGCAATCGTAACGGCAGAATGTACCCTATGGATACTCTTTCACGTGAAGTAAAGAGATATACCGAAACTTTTGTCAATAAAGGTCGTGCTCTTGGTGAACTTGGACATCCGGATGGTCCAACTGTAAATCTAGATCGTGTTTCTCATAAAATTGTTTCATTAGAACAAAATGGAACAAACTTTAGAGGTAAAGCACAACTTCTTGAAACTCCTATGGGAAAAATCGCAAAATCTTTAATTGATGAGGGTGTTTGCCTAGGTGTTTCTTCTCGTGGTGTTGGTTCACTCAAGATGACCAATGAGGGTCATAAAGTTGTCGGTGAAGATTTCATGCTAGCAACTGCTGCTGATATTGTTGCTGATCCTTCTGCTCCTGACGCTTTTGTTCAGGGAATTATGGAAGGTAAGGAGTGGGTATGGGAAGGTGGTATTCTTCGTGAAAAACTCGCAGAATCTACAAAGCGTAGAATCAATACTCTTGTTAATCAAAAAAGACTTGAAGAGCATAAGTTAGATTTATTTAACGAATTTCTTTCAAATCTTTAAATTATAAATAAATATAGATTATAACAAAATCAAAACAAATGTCCGTTGGTAGCAATTTACAAGAAATGGAAAACGTAGTAACCAAAGGAGCAAAGCCCGCTGAACCTATGCCAAAGTTAACCACAGGAGTTCCTGATGGTCAAACTGCAGGTAGTTGGGAAGATCTGGGCGGTCCTACTCCAGACAATTACAGACCCGATGATGATTCGGCAAAACTAAAAGAGCCTGGTGCAACTCTTAAGCAAGTTAAGGATGTTGTAAACAAAGGTGCTAAGTCTGCCGATGCTATGCCTCATCCCGCAGCAGATGCTGTAAAAGAAGAGACTGAAGATGAAGAAGATCTCGTCGACGAGGAAAAAGTTGATGAGGACGAAGAGGTAGTTGCCGAAACTGGTGAAGAGGGTGATGACGAAGAAGAGGAAACTGATGAGGAAGAAGTAGTAGAAGAAGATTTTGACATCGAAGAAGATGTTAATGCTCTTCTTGCTGGCGAAGAACTTTCCGAAGAGTTTCAAGAAAAAGCACGTACAATCTTTGAAGCGGCAATCAGATCAAAAGTTGCCGAAATCAGAGGTTCTCTTCAAGAGGCTTATGAATCCGCTCTTGTAGAAGAGATTACTACTATCAAGTCTGAACTCACAGAAAGACTTGATGCATATCTAGAGTATGTTGCTGATGAGTGGTTCCAAGAGAATGCACTCGCAGTTGAGCACGGACTTAAAACTGAAATGACTGAGAGTTTCCTCTCAGGCATGAAGCAACTTTTTGAAGATCATTATGTAACTGTTCCTGAAGATAGATATGATGTAATCGAGAGCATGGTAGATAAACTAGATGAAATGGAGTCAAAACTCAACGAGCAAATTCAAAGAAATGTTGCTCTTAATAAAAGATTAGCAGAATCAGTTGCCGATGTAATTTTTGCAGACGTTGCTGAGGGTCTTGCACTTTCTCAAAAGGACAAACTCGCTTCTCTTGCCGAAAATGTTGAGTTTGGAAGTGAAGCAGACTATCGTGAGAAGCTGGTAACACTGAGGGAATCATACTTCCCATCATATACTGGTACTCAAAGAAGCGCAACTGAAAATCTCTCAGAAGAAGTAAATCAAACCGAGCAAGAGGCTCTTAATGAGTCTGTTTCTCCAATGATGGCTGCTTATTTAGAGACTCTTTCAAGAGCTTCTAAAAAGTGATTTTTAAATCATAATCAAACAACAATTTTTTCTAAAGAGGTAAAAACAAATGCAAATGTTCAATGCAGAATATTTGCAGGAGAAGTGGGCACCTATCCTGGACTATGAGGGTCTTGATCCAATCAGAGATTCGCATCGCAGATCGGTAACCGCTGTCCTGCTTGAAAACCAAGAAAGAGAACTTCGTGAAGAGAGAGCATTCCTCTCCGAAGCTCCAACCGTCAACACAAATACTGGTGCCAATGCAGGCTTCTCTGCAAATGCATCAACTCCTGTTGCTGGTTTCGATCCCGTTCTGATCTCACTGATCAGACGTGCAATGCCTAACCTGGTTGCTTATGACCTGGCAGGTGTTCAACCAATGAATGGTCCTACTGGACTTATCTTCGCAATGCGTTCCCGCTACAACAATCAGACCGGAACTGAAGCATTCTTCAACGAAGTTGATACTGCATTCTCTGGTCAAGATAGTGGCAAAAATCTTACCAGTGGATTTACTGGTGGTGCTGTTGGTCTTGGTACTACAAGCCAGCAAGGAACCAACCCTGGTGCGCTTGATCCTACCGTAACCTCATCTGGCGATGCAACTACCTACAACGTAGGTCAGGGTATGCGTACAGATGACGCCGAGAACCTTGGACAGGGTGCTGGCGATCACTTCAACGAAATGGCATTCTCGATTGAGAAAGTCACCGTTACTGCAAAATCACGTGCTCTGAAAGCCGAGTATTCACTCGAACTCGCACAAGACCTGAAGGCAATTCATGGTCTGAATGCAGAGGCTGAGCTTGCTAACATTCTCAGCACTGAAATTCTTGCTGAAATCAACCGCGAAGTTATCCGTACCATCTATAACGTTGCTGAGTCTGGTGCTCAAGCAAATACCGCTACCGCTGGTACTTTTGACCTCGATGTTGACTCCAACGGTCGTTGGTCTGTTGAGAAGTTTAAGGGTCTTATCTTCCAAATCGAGCGCGATGCCAACGCAATCGCACAAAGAACTCGTAGAGGGAAGGGTAATATGATCCTCTGCTCTGCTGATGTTGCTTCGGCACTCACCATGGCAGGTGTTCTTGATTACACCCCTGCACTCAACGCCAACCTTAATGTTGATGATACTGGTAACACTTTTGCTGGTGTTCTTCAAGGCAAGTATCGCGTATATATTGATCCATATTCAGCAAACGTTGCTGCTAACCAGTATTACGTTGTCGGTTATAAGGGATCTTCACCTTATGACGCTGGTCTCTTCTACTGCCCATATGTTCCTCTCCAAATGGTTCGTGCCGTTGGTGAGAACACCTTCCAGCCTAAAATCGGCTTTAAGACCCGCTATGGTCTTGTTGCCAACCCATTCGCTGAGGGAACCACTGCGGGTCTTGGTCGCATCACTGCTAATAGCAACCGCTACTACAGAAGAGTTCAAGTTCTCAATCTCATGTGATCTCGATTCACATATCTATTTGAGGGTCGAAAGACCCTCTTTTTTTTATCTAAATAAAAATAAATGCACAAAAAAATGAAACCAACGCCAAAAGAATCTAAAGTAATTTATGAATATTACGAAAGAGTGGTAAATCACCTTATTGAAGAAGGTTATGCAGATGGTAAAGAAAATGCAGAAAAAATTATTAGTGGTATGAGTGAGGACTGGTATAATTTAATCATAAAAGAATAATAACCAATGTCCAGATCTAGTTTTAATGATTCTCAAATTCAGAACAGAAATTATCTGTCGCCAATTGGATTTAAATTTACTTTAGTATCAAAAGAAAAAGTTGATTTTTTTTCAAATACTGCTAAAATTCCTGGAATAACATTAGGAACTGCACTGCAACCATCAACCTTTAGAATACTCGATATTCCTGGAACTGAATTAGTTTATGAAGATTTTACTATGAATTTCTTGGTTGATGAAAATCTTCAAAATTATATGGTAATTCATAATTGGTTAACTGGACTAGGATTTCCACAATCTACAAAACAATTTAAAGATCTAACTACTAATGTTGATGGTTTAGAAGATAAAAAGTTACAATACTGTGATGGAACACTTCATATTTTAAATAGCAATTATAGAGATATTGCAAGAGTTAAATTTGAAGAATTATTTCCCGTTTCTCTTACACCGTTGGAATTTACTGCGATTGATACGGACGTCAACTACTTTACAGCACAGGTGTCCTTCAAGTATACTGCTTATACTATCCTAGATACAATTGGCAATCCCCTATGAACCTTGATGAAATTCAGGAGATGTGGCAGAGAGATTCTGTCATTGATCCTGATAATTTACATGATGAATCTTTAAAAATTCCTCAACTGCACTCAAAGTATTATACGATTTATAATACGATTACTTTGTTGCGTGAAAAAGCAAGAGAGACATACAGTAAAGTAAGACTTGAAAGGTATAATTATTACACAGGAAAGGCACCCATAGAGGTCTATGAAGAAGAACCTTTTCCTTATAAGGTTAGGGACAAAGATGCCTTACAGAGGCATATGGACGCTGATGAGAGGTTGAATAAAATAGATCTCAAGATTCGTTACTATGATATTATGCTCAAGTTTCTTGAGGAGATTATCAAAACTGTTTCAAATCGCACTTATCAAATTAGAAATGCTATCGAGTGGCACCGTTTCCAAGCAGGGTTCAATTGAGTCAATAAATATTCATAACTGATATTTTATGGATGTCACATTTGATTATCTCAAAAAAGAATGAGGTATATCTTCAAGTTGAAGCAGAACCATATGTCTATTATGAACTAAGAGACGCATTTCAATTTGAAGTTCCAAACGCTAGATTTGCTCCCGCTTATAAGAATAAGTGGTGGGATGGATTCATTTATCTGTTTAATGTCAATACAAAAGAAATATACGTTGGTTTATTAGATAAACTTATAAGATTTTGTGAGCAACACAACTACACGTATGAGTTTATAAACAATAAATTCTATGGCCTTCCTTTTGAAGTCAATGATATGATTTCAAAAGAGGGTGTAAAAGATTATATGGCATCTATTTGTAAGTATGCTCCCCGCGAATACCAAGTTGAGGGAGTATACGACGCTTTAAGACATAATCGAAAGTTGTTGATATCTCCAACTGCCTCTGGAAAGTCATTGATGATATACTCGATTGTGAGATATTACGTTGAGAAAGGACAAAATACTCTGATAGTCGTTCCGACGACATCCCTTGTAGAACAGATGTATAAAGACTTTGCAGATTATGGGTGGGACGTGGGTTCATACTGCCACAAGATATATGCTGGAAAAGAAAGAGAAACAGACTCTCAGGTAATTATCACAACCTGGCAATCCATCTACAAACTTCCTCGTCAATACTTTTCAAGATTCAATGTGGTCGTTGGAGATGAGGCACACCAGTTTAAATCAAAGTCATTAGTATCTATAATGACAAAACTTTCAGATGCTAAATTTCGTTACGGTTTTACAGGAACCTTAGATGGAACTCAAACACACAAATGGGTTTTAGAAGGTCTATTCGGTCCTTATTATAAGATCATCAGAACAGAAGAACTGATGCAGAAGGGTCACGTTGCTAAATTAGATATTAATATCCTTCTATTAAAACACCCACCAAATAAATTTGAAAACTTTGAGGAAGAAGTTCAATATATTATCAACCACGAAAAACGCAATAAGTTTATCCGTAATCTTGCCCTTGACCTTAAAGGAAATACTCTCATCCTCTTCTCAAGAGTAGAAGGTCATGGACAACCTTTATACGAACTCATAAATAATGGTACAGTTGAACAACGCCATGTGTTTTTTGTTCACGGTGGTGTAGATACAGAAGATCGAGAAAAAGTCAGAGAAATTACTGAAAAAGAAAACAACGCAATCATTGTTGCCTCATACGGAACTTTTTCCACTGGTATTAATATTAAGAACTTACACAATGTAATTTTTGCTTCACCATCAAAATCAAGAATCAGAAACCTTCAATCAATCGGAAGAGTTCTAAGAAAGGGAGACAATAAAACAAAGGCAACTTTATATGACATTGCCGATGATATCAGTTATAAGTCAAGAAAAAATTATACACTTAATCACTTAATCGAAAGAATCAAAGTTTATAACGAAGAAAATTTTAATTATGATATTGTAAACATTCCGCTAAAAAACTAATGGGAGAAGAGTTTTACGCATCAATAAAACTAGTTTCTGGGGAAGAAATCTTTGCTCTTATTTCTGTAGATGAAAATGAGGGAGATACAATATTAATTCTTCAAAATCCGGTTATTATGAAGGTTTTAGATAGCCCTCATGGAACTTATGTGAAAGTAAAACCTTGGATGGATATAGCAACTGATGATATCTTTATTGTTAAACTTGATAAAGTAATTACAATGAGTGAAATTAATGATAAAAAAGTTATTGGTTTCTATGAAAAATATTTAAGAGATGAAGATGGTAATTCTAATGAACCAAATAAAGTGGATATTTCAGATAAGATGGGATATATTGGATCAGTTGACGATTCTCGCAAGAGACTTGAAAGAATATTTAAAGGCTTTAAAGAAATCTAAATCCTCATCTTCAACCCTAGCAAAGCGATTCTACTCATATTTTTAAAAGTTGTCAAGCTTAAAAAGTATGTTATAATAGACATAATATTTTTTTATTGAATTAACAATGTCATGCCAAAAAAGAAATCAGAGCATTATGTTAATAACAAAGAACTTTTAGAAGCACTAATCGTTTATAGGTCAAAGGTTGCTATTGCTAAGGAAAAGGGTCTCCCAAAACCGCGTATTAGCAATTATCTGGGTGAGTGTTTTCTTAAAATTGCAACACACCTTTCATATAAACCAAATTTCGTGAACTATATGTTCAGAGATGATATGATTTCTGATGGCATCGAAAATTGTATTCAATACATTCACAATTTTGATCCAAATAAAAGTAGTAATCCATTTGCTTACTTTACTCAAATCATTCATTATGCTTTTCTTCGTCGTATCCAAAAAGAGAAAAAGCAATTAGAAATCAAAACTAAGATTATTGAAAAAACTGGTTTTGATGAAGTTATGATGGTTGATGATAGCTTGCTTTCTGGCAGCACAAGCGACTATAATACCATCAAGGATAATATTCAGTATAGGTCTCGATGAAGATTGCCATCATTACGGATACTCATTACGGTGCTAGAAAAGGTTCCAAACATCTGCACGATCACTTTGAACTTTTTTACAAGAATGTATTTTTTCCATCTCTGGAAAAGTATGGCGTAGAAGCAGTTGTTCATATGGGTGATGCTTTTGATAGTCGCAAATCAATCGATTATCAAAGTTTGGAGTGGGCAAAACGAGTTGTATTTGATCACCTTTCAAAGTATCCAGTTCATATGATTATTGGAAATCATGACTGTTACTATAAAAATACAAATGATGTAAATTCTCCAAAACTTCTTTTACAAACTTATCCAAACATTAAAACTTATAGTGAAGTAACAGAAATTAAACTAGACAAACTTAAGGTTTTACTTGTCCCTTGGATTAACTCAGAGAATTACGAAAGCATTGCTACTGCTATACAAAAAACCTCCTCCAAAGTTGCGATGGGTCATTTGGAACTGAATGGTTTTCGTGCTCATCGTGGGCACGTGATGGAAGACGGTATGGATTGTAAGTTGTTTGAAAAATTTCAATATGTTTTTTCTGGGCATTATCATACCAGATCAAACGATGGAAAAATTTTCTATCTGGGTAATCCTTATGAGATGTTCTGGAATGATGTGAATGATACTCGTGGGTTTCATATTTTTGATACTCAAACTTTAGAACTTACTCCGATTAATAATCCTTATAAAATGTTTTACAACATTTATTATGAGGATACTCCCTATCAAATGTTCGATGCTACAGAATATGCGAATAAAATTGTCAAAGTAGTTGTTCGTAAAAAATCAAAACCAAAAGACTTTGAAAAGTTCATTGATAAACTCTACGGAATCGGCGTTCAAGATCTAAAAATTATTGAGAACTTTGAAATTCAAGAAAGCGAAGACTTTGAAATTGGTGAAGATGAAAATACAATGACAATTTTAAATAGATATATTGAAGAGTCTGAAGTTTCTCTTGATAAGGTAAAGATAAAAAATATTTTTCAGCAAATTTACAAGGAGGCTTGTGAAGTAGAGTAATGTTTTTATTAGCAGTTAAAGACCGTAAAGACGATGGTGCTTATGCTGTAATTAATCAGGATGGAGAAAAAGTCCTTTTTTTATTTGAAGAAGAAGATGATGCTGTAAGATATGCTCTCCAATTAGAAGATCAAGAAGATTCTGAAATGGATGTCGTTGAAGTTGATGATGCTCTTGCCATAAAAACTTGTAGGATGTATAATTACAAATATGCTGTGATAACACCTAACGATATTGTTATTCCCCCTAACTTGAATGATAACTTTCAAAAAGATTAAATGGAAAAATTTTCTTTCCACAGGTAACCAATGGACAGAAGTTGATTTCCAAAAAAATCACACTAATTTAATTATTGGTACAAATGGTGCTGGTAAGAGCACTATTCTAGATGCTCTTACTTTTGTTTTGTTTAATAAACCATTTCGTAAAATCAATAAACCACAATTAGCCAATACCACTAACGAAAAAGATTGTTTAGTAGAGATTGAATTTTCTTTGAACAATCGAGATTATTTGGTGAGAAGGGGAATCAAACCAAATATTTTTGATATTGAAGTAAATGGAAGTTCTCTTCATAAAGAAGCAGATGACCGAACTAACCAAAAAATTCTAGAAGAAAATATTCTAAAAGTAAACTACAAGTCATTTACTCAAATTGTTATTTTGGGTAGTAGTACTTTTGTGCCTTTTATGCAGTTAACAACTGCTCATCGTCGTGAAGTGATTGAAGATCTGTTGGATATTCGTATCTTTTCAGCGATGAATAATTTGATCAAAGATAAAATCCGTGAGAAAAAAGATCAAATAAAATCTTTAGAGTTAAAAAAACAAACTCTAAAAGAAAAACAGCAGATGCAACAAGAGTTTATTGAAGAACTTGAAAGTCGTGGTAATGCCAATATAAACACCAACCAAGACAAGATTACCAAGTTAGATCAGGAAGTTGGCATTTATATGACTGAAAATGCCCGCACAGAAGAGGATATTTTTAGATATACAAAAGAACAGGAAGAAGTTATTGGTGCCGATGGTAAGTTAGTAAAGCTTAACAATCTTAAAGGTAAAATATCTCAAAAAGTAACTGCCATTACTAAAGAGCATAAGTTTTTTACTGAAAATACGGTCTGCCCCACATGCACACAGTCCATTGAGGAGGAGTTCAGAATAAATAAAATTACCGACGCTCAAAATAAGGCAAAGGAACTCCAAAAAGGATATCAAGACTTAGAGGAGACTATAAAAATAGAACAGGAGA
>Ga0194115_10000693_pt1 | contig 47515 bp, 41 predicted proteins | sample TA2MahsurfametaG_3_FD_148656 | JGI IMG/M metagenome (GOLD analysis project Ga0194115, IMG submission 148656) | Freshwater microbial communities from Lake Tanganyika, Tanzania - TA2015002 Mahale S4 surface | ecosystem: Environmental > Aquatic > Freshwater > Lake | place: Tanzania: Lake... | reverse complement strand
GCGGCAAGAAGCACGCCAAATCCGCCAAGAAGGGCAAGAAGCGTTCTCAGCGCAAGCACTAATTCCATGATTTTATGATGATTCCATTATTTTTAGCAAAAAGTTCAAAAATAATGATGATAATTCAACGACGACGACGGGTGGTTCGGCGGCGGCGGCGGGTGCGCCGACGGGAATATGTGCTATTACTACCACCTCCTTTCCATGCTGGTCGGACACGCGACAACAAATCTAATAATGGCATCATGTATTTATTTGTGCCATGTAGGTTCTTCATAGTCTTCATTCTAATTCCAGGTTCAGGCCTATTCATAATATAATCTTTCCATGGTTCTCTATCTTCATTAAAGTCGGCTGTATATGTTGGTTTTAATCTTGGATTACGAATACGTTCTATGTACAAAGTTACTATTCGATTACAAGCAAAAGTATAGAGTTGTCTTGATATACCTACTTGTGCCAGATTACGTTGAATACTTATACATGACGATAATACACTAGTTACGAGTTTATACTCTTTTTTTAATCCGGTTGATGATGAAGGATCTCTCGTATAATAAAATAATTGAGATAGTGTTGAAGTTATAAATGAGTATCCATTGTCAAACCCATCTAATCCAGTTTTGAGTCGGTCAAGTTTATTTGTTTTATTAACTAGATCATCATCGCTAGTAAATACACTTTGTACCCATCGCATACAAAATACCGTAAAATCTAAAACAATATAACTAGCAAGTAATTGATTATCAGCCATTTTTCCAGTTAGTTGTTCGGTAGGATGTGTAAACAATTTATGTAACCGTTCGCAAATAACATGTTCCGCTGTAAAGGTTCCGATGTCTAATAAAAAAAAATCAATCATAGCATTATAACATTCTTGTTTTATATCATGTGTTGTTCCGGGGTTAAAATCATAATAATTATAATCAATAGTTCCATATTTACCAATTATTTCGTATTCTATTTCATATGTGTTCTTCTCTAATAATTCTCGCAATTTCATAATCTGTGGTAATTTTGATGTGTCCATTCAATACCCCCCCAAACAATAATAAAACTATATATATTCATACTATTAAATGTCGTCCATAACTCCAAATCCATCCACCACCGCCACCGCCGCCTCCGGCCCCCCCTCCCTCCCCGACACCATCGCCATTCTCTCGGAGATATGGAATACAAACGCGGACAATCCCGTCATTCTCGAGAGAATCCACGCCTACGTAAAGACCCAGCTCCCGCAATCCATCAAAAACTACCAGACCGCTCATGCCGAACGCGAAACACGCAAGAAATCTCTCGAACTCTTCGCCGATGAATTCACCGAGAGTTTCCTAAATCGAAACAAATATTTCTATTCACCGTCGTCGGAGTTATATTTCACGTATCATAATCAAGTCCGGTATGCGTTAATCAACGAAGACGAGATTCATCACCGGATTTTGGCAGATATTACCGCGTCGGATTTTCTCTCCGCCGCCGCCGCGTCTACAAGCACCAGCACGAGCATCAAATACCGTATAAAAAACAGGATTATCAAGAGTATTCAATCCTCCCGCGACATTCTCTCATCTATCCCTGAATCCCGCACCATTCAGCATGTCATCGGACTGCTTTACCCCGCGCTCTTCCACACCCGTGACCATGCGAAGTATTTTCTGACGATTCTCGGCGATGTCCTCCTCAAAAAAGCCGCACCTCTCATCTATTTTGTCCCTACCCTCGCAAAAGAATTCATCAAAGACCTCGGCAACGAGTGTTACGCCTTATTCGGTTCTACCGCCGGTTTATTCAGCACCGCCTTCAAGTTCAAATATTACGAGCATCAGTATAAGGATTGTCGGTTGGTGGATATTCGATGGGGTGGAGGTGGCGGCACACAATCATCGTCATCGTCATCGTCGTCGTCGTTGTCGTCGTCGGCAGCCGCATTTATGCTTCATCTCTCGAACATACCTGAACTCCGGACATCCATCATCGACCTTTTCTGTGTTGGCGCGCATTACTCGCACCGGTTTGGGAGTGCCGATGATTTCTTGCGCCTCCACTGTAAAACGCCGGAGGTGGGAAGCCATGCGTTGTTTTTACGCGACCGTAGCGAGACACAAATCATCGATGAATTCATGAATTACGCTACCGAACCTGCTTCATCCGAACACGAAATATCGATGACAAATATGCTATATTTATGGAAGATGTATCTCTCGGAGTTTCGATTGCCAAGCGTGTTTTTTGCGGCGACGTTACGTGCGAAACTGTCGGCATCGACGGCAGCATCGTCGGCAACCTCGGACAGTATCCCGAATCGCACAAGCAAGTATCTTCCCGTCGTAAGCCAGTTTCGCCAGTTTTGGAGCGAGTTTTGTTTCACCGATGACCGCGAAATCGAGCTTGAAATCGACGAGCTATCAACCCTTTTCAACGAATACACAGCATCAGCCGCAGGTATGCCCGTCGTGAGCGACGCAACACTACTCGGAATGCTCCACCATTTCTACCCTGACGTTATTATTGAAGATGATAAATATATACTGAATGTCGGTTGTAAATTATGGAATAAACCCGCTGAAATAAATGATTACCTGGAACAATTTAAACAGCTGTGCGTGACGAATCATCATTCATTTCCGCAGCCATTATATAACGCTTACGAGTATTATTGTGGGCGTTGTTATTCATCCGCGAAGAGGCGTATTATCAGCAAACGATATTTTGAGAAGTATTTCATGGAAGAATATTCGGATTACATCGATGAAAATGGTATGATTACAATAAAGTGGTGGTCAGCCGACGCCGACGCCGACGCCGATGATGACTATGGCGTGGATATCGACGCCGCTGACGCCGCAATCGTGTCATAAAAGTTATACAAAATATCCCGTGTCGAGTCTAATGCTTCTGGGTGAAACATTACGCCATACACGCGGTTTTTTGCGAATTCGAAAGCACACGCATGGCGGCGTCCATCACGAAACTTCGTAATCCACGCAATCTCTCGAACACTCGACGGCGGAACCGGAAGTTCATGGAAGTAAAAGTATGCGTCTATTCCGCGCGGTGTTTGGCCACGCTCTTTCTGGCCTTTGAAAATACGATGTGTCGAGAGATTGACGTGGTGCGACCCAGTCCATAATGTATTATATGATGTAAGTGATCCACCGTAATACAACATCAACACCTGACATCCATGACATATACCGAGCACAGGTGTTTTCGGAAAATGATACAAGTAATAGAGCTCAGTTGTGAGTTCGGGTTGCGGAGTGTGTGACTTAATGCGAAAACGAGCACCAGGTATGATCAAACCGCGAATGTCAGTGCGCTCAACTACTGCGGGGTCGCATCGACGCGTAACGATATATGGAATCTCTCGTTGTTTGAGAGATTGAAATAGTTCGCGTAGTTTATTGGCATGGTTCGGTATTTCGCGCGTAACAATAAGAATCATTACAACGAAACGACGAAACAACGAAACGACGAAACAACGAAACAACGAAACGATGACTGATATAATCACATATAATAATTACGATTACATCGATTACATCGATTACATCGATTACGAATACAAAGAAGAACCATAATGCGCCGCAACTGTCCGATTGACGCCTCGCATGCCACCGGCACCACCTTCCAGTTTCACAATTCGTCCGCTCTCAATAAATATTTTCACAGGAAATGTCGCCGCGAATTCGGAGTCATGTGTCACGATAATCATCGTCGTTTTTTTTGCCATTTCATGTATCATCTGAGTAACATATTTCTTATGAAACGCATCCACAGCAGCCGTCGGCTCGTCCATAATCGTTATCGGTTTATTGCTCAGGTAGCTCCGCAATAAGTAAATAATTTGCCGCTGACCGCCGCTAAGTTTCTCGCCTCTCGACCCCGCCAACGTATCAAGTCCCTGCGGCAGTTTCTTAAATACGTTCATGATTTTCAAGCGGTCCAGAATATCGATGACCTCTTCCTTCGGCGTCGTTGTCCCGTAACATATATTATCGATGACAGACCGATTGAACAATACCACTTTTTGCGAAACAATCGATAATTTGCTTCGCAGGTATTCGCGGTCGATATTCTGAATATCCTCGCCATCGAATAGGATTTGACCCTCGGTTGGTTTGAAAAATCCAGACAAGAGCTTTATAATTGTGGATTTACCACTTCCGTTGGTGCCAATAATCGCGACGCGGTCGAGAGGTTTGATTTTAAAAGAGACATTATCGAGTGTTTTCTTACGGTCTTCGGCAGTTTTGACCTGTTCTATGTTGGAGTTGGTAGTTGTGTATTCAAACGATACGTTCTTGAATTCGATATGCCCGGTGATAGGGATGTCTGTAAGTGCGTTCGCACCCGCCGCCGCCCCCGACGCTCCTGATGTCGCATCATCGACCAATAACTGACGTATATTGTTTTCATTTTCTGCGAGCTTACCATACTCAGCAATCACCATAATACTTCTTTGTGAGGCGGTTTTGATGTATCGGACGAAAAATAGCATAATAATGATGACTTTAATCGTAGATGTACTGTCGATGGTTTTGGATTTATACAAACGAAGAATCACATACACATATGCCACAAGAATAAGCGTGACGAGGATTGAAATCACGTAGGCACCCTTGGATGTGCTCCACAGCTGCGTTTCATGCGCGTTGTCATAGATACCGTGCTGTTGTGTCAAGTATTCCTTCTCTTCTCTCACCTTCTTATTACAGATAATACTGATCGAATTACTCAGCACGTCATCGATGTTTGACATCAAATTCTTCTCTTCATTCTCTCGGTTTTCAGATGTGAGCTTACTATCCATGAGAATATAATAATATAAAATAAAGAACACAACGAATACGAGCAACGTCATAAGTCCGATTGTAGGGTTCAAATAAATGACATATCCGAGAATTACCACGCTCGTAAGAACGAATGTAACGACCCAATATATAAATCGCCCGGTAAATGATATGACAGTATTCGGTATCTTTAATGTTTTGATAATATGGTTGGATATATCTTCCTTTTCATAATTCACCTCAATATTTTTGAAGATGACGTCGATGAGTTTGAATCGGATAAATTTCTCCATCATCGGATAATAGATTTTGTCGAAGTAGTTGCTAATCATATACACGGTATCCACGAACATGCTTAAACCCGCTATTTTCAGAAGAATCGTGATGGATTTACTGTATTCCAGGCCGTTGATTGCGCCTGTAAAATTGGAAAAGAAGTCTGACAATACAATCATTTCGATTGGATTACATATGAGTGTCGTAATAATGGTAATAAATACCCATATTTGATTTTCTTTCAAGAAGTCAAATATATATCCTGTAATTATTTGTTTATCCATCGTTGGCACTCACGAACCAACAACAGGCTATTTGTAATACTATTATAATCAAATATAATAGTAATACTAGACTTTCCGTCCGTCAGTCATTCCGTCATGCCGTTCTTAACGTCTCTTAGGAGTATTCACGAGACGAGAACGACGACCTGTCTTTGAAATCTTAACAGCGCCGAACTTGCCCTTACGAGCGGTGTAGCCATACTTGCGCAGACGGTTCTCCTTCTTTGCGGTAGCGTGCTTCTTGGCGCTCACAATACGACCGTGCTTGTTGAACACGAGATCACTCTTGGTAAGACCACCGGGGGTCTTGTAGGCGGTATCATGCCAAACTTGGGCACGAGAACCCTCTAACATTTCATACTTCTTACCATGAACGTGGTAAAATCCATCATCGTGGCGGTCCAGACGTTTCACCATTTTACTAAATCTCTCGTTATAACTTACCCTTAGAAAAAATCTAAAATCTGAATCTGAATCTGAATCTGAATCTGAATCTGAATCTGAATCTGAATCTAAAATGAATTTGTTATAGGCGCTCCATATCCGCCAGGCGCACCTGTCCAACGCCCAAAACGGTTAATATTATTTACAGCATACACCTTTTTCACATTCTTGGTTTCCGTCGCAACGCGAATATTCTGCGCATAACGCATCTTTTTCGTGATATTCGTATTATTGGTGGATGTCGCCATTCCCGCCGTCGGATTCGTAATCGTGGGGCATTTAAAATATGGAACCCGAATATTGTTATTTTGATTGTTAATGACGATTGGATTTCCAGATGCGTCATATTGAACGAGTGCGTCATTGATACGGTAAATATCACTACATGTGAGACCCATCCCGAAGGTTGTCCTGTATCGCGGTACAGTCATATCTATCGCGTGAGTGTAATGTTACATACCCAATCCAAAATAAAATTGAACATGAGTTAAACATATTGTTTGAATACACTATACCCATCTCTTATACAAGAATCGAGTTCATGCCTCCTAAATCTGTTGCTGCTGGTGGTGCTGGCGCGGGTGGTGCCGCCGCCGCCGCCGACCTCGCCAAGTATCAGAAAATGACAGACCGTGAGCATATTCTCAAGAAGCCAGACACTTATATCGGAACAATCGAGCCAACTGAAATGATGGAATATGTTATGGACGCGGTGCCGCCGCCTTCTTCGGCCTCTGATGCGGTTGAGGGGGGAGGACCGATGCTCACCCGGCGCAACATCACGTACATCCCTGGTCTTTACAAGCTCTTCGACGAAGGAATGGTGAATATGCGCGACCATGTCGTCCGTCAAGCCCAAGCCATCGCCGATGGAAAACCCGACGCACTCCCTGTGACTAACTTGGAAGTAGAGATTGACCCTGACGACGGAACCATTCACATGACAAATGACGGTAATGGTATCGACGTGGCTCAGCACCCCGAACATAAACTCTGGATTCCCGAGATGATTTTCGGTCATCTTCGCACATCAACGAACTACGACGAGAACAAGAAGGAGAAAATCGTTGGCGGGAAGAACGGGTTCGGATTCAAGCTGGTCCTCATTTGGTCGGTGTGGGGACGCGTGGAAACTGTCGATCACGTCCGCGGACTAAAATACATCCAAGAATTCAAGAACAACCTCTCGGAAATCACGCCGCCAATCGTCACCAAGTCCAAAGTCAAGCCTTATACTCGTGTCAGTTTCCGCCCCGATTACGCGCGATTCGGTCTCGCAGCCAACAACCTCACCGCCGACATGACCGCGCTTTTCCTAAAACGCACCTACGATATTGCGGCCGTTACAGACAAGACTGTGAAAGTGAAATACAACGGTGCGCTTGTTCCGGTGCGTCATTTTCAGCAGTATGTTGATTTGTATATTGGCGCAAAGGGGGGCTCGGGTGTGGATGGTGGCGGCAGCGTGAAACGCATCTACGAGAATCCGGACCCTCGTTGGGAGTATGTTGTATGCCTCACCACTACTGACGAGTTTGCCCACATAAGTTTTGTCAATGGAATCTACACTCCACGCGGTGGAAAGCATGTTGAATACATTACCAACCAAATTGTTCGCAAGCTTGCCGAAGTCATCAAGAAGAAGAAGAAAGTCGATGTCAAGCCAAACACCATCAAGGAACAATTGATGATCTTCCTGCGTTGTGATATCGAGAACCCGTCATTTTCAAGCCAGACCAAAGACGAGCTCGGCACCGCTGTCGCGAATTTCGGTTCATCATGTAAAGTCAGCGATGAGTTCATCGAGAAGCTCGCGAAAATGGGCGTGATGGATGCCGCGTGTGCGCTCACGGAAGTCAAAGACACGAAAGCCGCGAAGAAAACCGATGGCGCGAAAACCCGCACAATCCGTGGAATCCCCAAACTCATCGACGCGAATTATGCTGGTTCGCCTGACAAATCCGCGCAATGCACCATTATCCTTTGTGAAGGTGATTCAGCCAAAGCTGGTATTATCAGCGGATTGAGCAAAGAAGACCGGAATTATATCGGTGTGTATCCGATGAAAGGCAAGCTCTTCAACGTTCATGGCGAGACGACGAAACGCATATCGGAGAATCGCGAGATTGCGGAAATCAAACAGATTCTTGGCCTTGAAACCGGAAAGAGCTACACCCCCGCAGATGTCGCTACACGGCTGCGTTATGGAAAGGTGCTCTTCATGACCGACCAAGATTTAGATGGTGCTCATATTCAAGGTCTTGGTATCAACCTTTTCCAGACGGAGTGGCCGTCGCTCACGAAGATACCGGGTTTCATCGGTTTCATGAATACGCCGATTCTGAAAGCCCGCCGCGGGGCGCAAGAGCTCCTCTTTTACAACGACGGCGAGTTTGAAGCATGGAAGAAGCAATTCCCCGACGCGATCGTCCCCGCGGGTTGGCACACGAAATATTATAAAGGTTTAGGTACGAGCACCGGGAAGGAATTTAAGGAATATTTTGAACAGAAGAAGACTGTTGCGTTCGTCCATACAGGGAAGGAAAGCGACGACCATCTTGATATGGCGTTCAACAAGAAACGTGCCGACGACCGAAAGGAGTGGTTGGCGAATTATTCGCGCGAAGCGTTTCTCGATACTTCGAAGCCGGAAATCCCTTATGAAGAGTTCATCGACCGCGGCCTCATCCACTTCTCGATTTACGACAACGAGCGTTCGATTCCGAATTTGATGGATGGATTGAAAATCTCGCTGCGTAAGATTCTGTATGCGGCATTCAAAAAGGGTGGTCTGAAAACGGAAATCAAGGTTGCGCAGTTCAGCGGGTATGTATCGGAGCATTCGGCGTATCATCATGGTGAGGCGAGTTTGAATGCGGCGATTGTGGGGATGGCGCAGAACTTCGTAGGGAGCAATAATATCAACTTGTTAGAACCGAATGGTCAGTTTGGGACACGTTCTGCTGGCGGTGACGATAGTGCGAGTGAAAGATACATCTTCACCCAACTCAACCGGCTGACGCGACTCATCTTTCGCCAAGAAGACGACGCCATCTTGTCGTATATCAACGACGACGGTCAAATGGTAGAGCCGACCTATTACGCACCAGCGATTCCGATGATTCTCGTGAATGGAAGTAAAGGAATCGGAACCGGATTCAGCACAGATGTCATGCCGCATCATCCACTTCAAATCATCGCTTATATTCGGGCGATGCTCGCAGCAACGCCAGCGACCGACCGCCCTGTCATCGAGCCCTATTTCAAAGGATTCAAAGGCACGATTCAAAATATCGCGGCGACTTCCGCCTCCGCGACCTCCGGTGCCGCGACTAGTGTCGCGGCGAAATATCTCATCAAAGGCACCTACGAAATCGTCGCCGATCGTAAGGTCCGTATCACCGAGCTTCCGATTGGAACATGGACAGATGATTACAAAGTATTCTTGGAAAAGTTGATGGACACGCCCGCGGCGGCGTCGGACAAAGATAAAGGTGCCGACAAGTCGGCTGCTGCGACTACCCCCGTCCTCAAAGAATACACCGATATGTCCACCGACACCGTTGTAGATATTACTGTGACATTCCATCCATCTTACCCGCACACACCGAAAGAACTTCAAGCAGCGGTCATCGATGCTGATGCTGGAACAAACAAATTGGAGAAACTTCTCGCGCTATTCACGACGCAAAGCACGACGAATATGAATCTCTTCGATGCGCATGAGAAACTCCGAAAATACGCGACCATCTACGACATCATCGAGGATTATTACACCGAACGTCTCGCACTTTACGCCAAGAGAAAGGCGGCGATGCTGGCGCAACTTGCGAATGAACTGCGCGTCCTTACCAACCGTGCGCGATATATCCAAGAAATCTTAGACGACAAACTGGAACTGCGTCGTCAAACCAAAGAGGCGATTCACGCGAAGATGGTCGCACATGGCTATGAACACATCGATAACGACGTTGAATTCAAGTATCTGCTGAAAATGCCGATGGATAGTGTGACGGATGAAAATGTAAAGAGCCTTCTCGCAGAGCGTGACACAAAACGAGCGCAACATCAGGGACTCCAAGATACGACGATTCAAGCATTATGGACCAAGGACTTGGATGAATTGGAACAGGAGTATAAGAAGTGGATAGCAACAGGAGAAGCGGCGGCGACGGCGTCGTCAAGCAAGACCACAGGAGCGACAGGAGGAGGCGGCGGCGCTGCGGCACCAGCAAAAAAGAAGATGGTGGTCAAGAAGGCATAATCGAAACAAAACCAGATGGGGGAGGGGCGATATAAGCGCGTTTTATGAAGAATAAAATAATGTAAGTCCTACTGTAATAGCTGTAATAGGGTTGATGTAAATGTTATTATTTTTTATTATACCAGTCATTCTATATATAATACTAATTATATTTTCATGGGCAGCAGCAGCAGCATCATCAGCAGCAGCATCATCAGCAGTATCGTTATCGACAATCATGACAAGTCTAGTGAAACAATATAATTTTCGTGAAGAAGTTGTAGATATTTCCGGTATCACGATACACAGCGTAATAAAAGATCCAACGGGTGTTATACACAGTGATCACGATGATGTATTTGTATTTATTCATGGAACAGCGAGTTCGTCGGTTACTTTTTTCGACGTAATGGATCAAATGCCATCCAACGTAAAATGCGTTGCGTTCGATTTACCATCATTTGGTATAAGTGGTGATATTGATATAGACATGTATCCAACGAATAAAGAATTGTGTATTCATTATGCGAATGTTATTGGACAAACACTACAAAAAATGAACATTCTTCATAATACAACTCTTGTTGGTCATTCACTCGGCAGTTTTCTATCTATTCATGTTGCCGCGAGGTACGCAATCAAAAACCTAGTTCTATTAAATCCCGCCGGTATTCTTCCAACACTCGGTGTATGGGGATATTATTGGACTATATTTTTCAAATTCGGGTTACCCACCACTATATTTGACCTTCCACTCATATCACGTAATGGCATGAAACGTATTATTACCACAATTTTTCATGATGATTCATTATTAACACAATTTTGGCTATCTTTTTATTCAAATCCACGTAATAAGGGGCATCAAATATTACAAAGGGTCATTACATTTACACCGTGTTATTCGTATTGGAATACACCATCATTTCCGACACTTACAGATGTATATAAAAAGATACCGACGACTGTGTGTTTTGGTGTAAAAGACACAATTTCTCCATCACATATTGGTTATTTTTTGAAGTATGTTTCGTGTGGTCAGATTATGATACATAACATTCATGATGCGAATCATAATCCATGTGTAAATACGGCAGAGATGACCAAATTGTTGAAATCGATTTTAACGAATCAACACGAAGGAACGGTAGGTATAACAATACACAAACCGAATAATATGACATTTCATAGAGGTTGTAAAGGTTATTCATATCCATCACTGACAAAAACACAAAGGTCAATCGACCAAATATACAAATATTTACTGACAAATATTACATAATATTACATTTATTTACGAAATTTATGTTTTATTCTACATTATTTTAAAACCACGGCTTCAACTCTAGCGTCTTATGCTTGTAATCCGAGAAATTCGGGTGAGCCATCGGCGTGTACATGTTGCTGACATCTCGCTTATACTGAATATATCCTTCTGCTTCGCCATGAATACGAGGCACACAGTATTCAAATACTAACTCATTCAACTCAATAATCTGCTCCCGGATATCGGTGGGAGCGTTGGCCGCATTCTGTAAATAAATTGTCCGCATGATGATGCGCAGAGTATCACAGTCTTGTTCGCCAATAACATACTTGCCGCGGGAGCGCTGATACACTCCTGCGCGAATACCGTTTTGAATAATCTGCATATTCTCTTTACAGAAGAACGCATTCGAGAGAGGTGTGTTTTCCCAGATTCCGTTCAGCGCATCACGGTAAGTCACGCACTGATGAACGGGATTTTTATCATAAAGAGCGAACTGGTCTTGAATCGGGGGTGTTAAGATATCGAGACGGCCATTTTTAGGTTGTCCGATAAATGTGTCTTCCGGGAAAGTGCGATAATCGAACCGGTTCATTTGATTGAAGTGAGAGAATGATAATGCGATTGAGAATGAGAGAATGAGAATGCGAATGCGAATACGAATACGCTAAATAACGTTGTTGTATAATACACAGATATTATATCACTACTTTATATAGTTATGGATTTCATTTCAAGTTCAAAAAACACAGGTTCGTCGGCATTCGGAAGTTCGAGTAATGGAAGTGCCGGTTCATCCGGTGATGGGCTGTTTAGCAACTTTTTCAATCTCTCCATTCAAAAAATGGTGTTATTACTCGCAATCATCGCGTTTGTGATTTCAATCGGAACCGTCGCGATTTTACTGTTGAAGTCAAAGAGCACGCAGAAGTGGCCGCCTGAGATTTCGAAATGCCCAGATCGTATGGAATTCGATGGAACAAATTGTGTCGATAAGTACGGTTTGGGATACACACTTAGTGCTCCCGACCAAAACAATAACTGTAACAATTTCACCAAAATAAACGGCGCCACATATTCAGGACCTGGATTAAGTGGGGTAGATGGTGGATATGTTCCATGGGAAGGCGTTTTAGATGGTCAAAAGTCACGCGCAAGTTCGTTGAAGAACTGCTTGTCGTGATCGTCGTGATGCGTATTTATCTATTAATTTATGACAAAATAACGAAATTATTATTATGTCATATCGTCACGCGGTATTTACATACGGAAAGCACCGGGTGCCGCACTAGAAGCCCCCTTGGCAACAGCAGGGAGTGAATCAGAAGGAGCACCCATGCCATATGTTCCCGCCTTCATGTTGCTCGTGACACACATCGAGTAGAACAAGCGTGTCTGGAAATACATGAGAGCATACACGAGAATCATCAAGAACGAATAAACTCCGCTCATTAACGTGATTTTCCCCCTAAATAAGAGAACCAGCGATGAAACAAAGCCCAACGCAGCAACCGCTAAGAAAATAAAATTAACAACGGTAAGCCAGTAAAACAAGAGACAATAATCCTTGTCAAGAGGGGCAAATAATTCTTGGATTGCGTTCATTCTCTGAATAATGCTTGTTATAACATATAAACATAAAAAATATATTCACATAAGACATACATCGCCATACATAGACATAAATAGACATACATGGAAAATTATACAACCTTTCTTGGCAGAGAAACCATCTATAACAATATCCGAGACTTCTTAGCATCTTTTCAGAAAAACAAATCCGACCTTACATTCAAACGAGGCATCTATATTTATGGCGAGCCAGGTTCCGGAAAAACTGAATTCGTGGTTCGCCTACTAAAAGAACTGAACTATGATATGGTGAAATATGACGCGGGGGATATCCGAAACAAGTCCATCATCGAATCGATAACCCAACACAATATCTCTGATAAAAACATAATGTCGATATTTCAACGAAAGGTCCAAAAAATCGTCGTAGTGATGGACGAGCTTGACGGAATGAATAACGGCGATAAAGGTGGTATCACGTCTCTTATCAAACTTATTCGTCCTAAAAAAACAAAAAAACAGAAGCAAGAAGAAATCACGATGAATCCGATTATTTGTATTGGGAATTACCACATCGACAAGAAAATCAAAGAACTGATGAAGGTGTGTTATGTTTATGAGTTGAAAACACCTACTCCTGCGCAAATGTCGCATATCATCGACATGAAGTTGCCAGCAATCGACGCGGTTATGCGAAAAAACATCATCGCGTTTGTTCAAGGCAATCTGCGTAAGCTGAACGCAGTAATGGAGATGAGCAAAAAATCAAACACAATACTCGCGAACAATATTCTTCATGCGATATTTCAGCCGAAGACCTATAATGAAGACATCAAAAAGATAACCGAAAAGTTGATGAATACTGAATACCCGATTTCTGACCATAATGTTCTAATCAACGAAACCGACCGCACAACCATCGGACTTCTTTGGCATGAAAATATCATCGACTTGTTTGAAAAAATGCCTGTTTCAGTAAGCGCACCGTTTTATAAGATGGTCCTGGATAACATCTGTCAAGCTGACTACTTTGACCGCATTACATTTCAAAATCAGATATGGTTATTCAACGAACTTTCATCTCTCATCAAGACGTTTTACAATCATCATTTGTATCATAAATCATTCCCGAAAAAGGCGCGGTTTCATCCGACCGAGGTGCGATTTACGAAGGTTTTAACGAAATACAGCACTGAATACAATAATCAACTTTTCATACAGAATTTGTGTATTCAGCTTTCGATGGATCAGAACGATTTATTCACATTTTTCATGACACTTAAAAAACAGTATTCGGAAGAGGATATTCCACGAATTTTAGAGATGTATGAAATCACAAAATTAGACATCAATCGGATATATCGTTATTTAGACAAATATATGGAAAAGACAGTAGTTGGTGAAGACGACTGTGAAAGCGACCCCCAATACGATTCTGTGTTATTAGAATAAACCCTATTGTCTTTGTAGGTGTCATGCGTTTGATTAATACGTAAAAGATGTTATTAGTATTTAGAAATAACTACCATGGGCGCGTCGATTTCATTTGATTCGAAATATCGTTTAATTTTAGATACAGAGGTTGAGTGTGTTTCTGTGACTCCTCCGGGCACAAAGACCGAGGGTGAGAAAAAGCGTGATAGCAAGCGTGAGAGCGACGGCAGCGGGAGCGGAAGTGGGAGCGATGGCAGTGGCAGCGATGGCGAAGAGAGCGGCAGCGGAAGCGGAAGTGATAGCGACTCGGAAAACAAAATATATACTGTAAAGCCAACACCTGAAATTATCAACTACATTCGCAGTTATCTTCGTAAGAATGAATTTCTTGATGAATTTGACCTGATTACAGAAATTGACCTCGATAGTTATGACCATGCTCCGGGTTCCGCACTTGTTTTCAATTCAGACTCCGTTGTCTATATGACAAATAACCAAACGATTGAGGCGGTTGGTGAATGGGAGTATCTTCCACCCGAGAAGGAGGAACAGTCGAAGTCGTCAAAATCGTCGAAGTCGTCAAAATCGTCGAAGTCGTCAAAATCGTCGAAGTCAAAGAAACGCGGTGGAGATAGCGACGACGACGACCACCACGATGATTCACGGAATAAATATAAAACAAAAGACGATGAACTTCCAGTAAGTGAAATAGAAAATATTCTCAGTAATAAATTTGAAGAATACAATAAGGGGCATGAATTTGTGATTCATGAATCGAAGACAAGTTTTCTTTGTTTAAAGATTAACTCAGTCGAGATTGTAAAAGAATAAATAATATCATCGTCGGCGATGTTATTGACACGACGCATTTGATTATGATATTATTGTAATTGTCGGTGTATTTACACGTAAATCGTTTCGGGTTCGGTCACGGTAGTCGCTGATTCTGGTGCTGGTGCTGGTGCTGGTGCTGGTGCCGGGGCGGACGTCGCACTCACCGCCGCCGCGATGGATGCCGCTTGAAGCTTTTGTAACGACATATAGTTATCATGAAGCACTTTATATTCGCGATTTAATCGTGCTATTTCTTGATCACGTGACGCTACATCGTTTTGTAATGCTTGAAGAATATCAACAACCTGTTTGTTATTCAGCGTAACCGGCGGTTGTCCGGGTTGTTGTAATACGATGTTGCCACCACCGCTTCCTGCCGCCGCATCTTCCGCCATCTTGGCGCGTTCTTTCTCAAGCTGCAAAGTTTGAGCAATCACATCCGGTTTCATTTCCGGACGTCCCGGCTCATATTTTTCAAGCAACCCTTCCAGCTCATTCATATAAAACCGACGAAGGTCGTTGTCTTTAATGAAATCCATGACCTTCTTCGGCGAATCTCTCACCACATCCGGATTGGCATTTACAAGCAGCTTGCGTTTATCGAACGTGTTATGTTCATGCGAAAATACCAGAATCACTTTCATCGGGTCGAGCTGAACAAAAGGGATGGTATAATCCTTCAAAAATGCACGCTCCTCTGCCAAACACGCGTCATCGTTATAACGATTGTTCCTAATTAATTTACGCTTAAATGCGAATGTTCCTGCGGTGGCATGATTCGGTCCATATGGTCCAAAACGCTTCATTTGCTTGATATGCTTGAAATAGATGTAAATCTCACTTGACCCGGCACATAATGCCTCTGGATGAGATACCAACATTTCAACCGCATGCGAAACACGCTTTGGTGGATAATAGTCATCATCGTCCATATACACCAATATTTCACCGCGCGACTTTTCATGAAGCAAATTCCTCTTTCGGCCCAGCGTCATTTTGGTATCGTATTTGAAATACTTTACGCGAGGATGGGATGCTACAAGGTCTTCGATTGGGTCGGTTCCGTCATCAATAATAATCCACTCCATACGGTCTTGCGGATAATCTTGTGCATTGAAACACGCAATCATCGCATTTACAAAAGGCCGACGATTGAACGTGGGTGTGCATACGCTGACAAATGGGTATTTTTTGAAATATTCTGGGCTTGATTTCTCGATGCCGGCCGCTGATGCGGCTGATGCCGATGCCGATGCCGATGCTTTATTTTTTCCACCCATATCGTATAATTTGGATATAATAGCTCTTATACGATATTATTTATGTTGTTTATTGCTGCTTCGTTCCGCTCGGCTCCGCTCGGCTATCCACCCCAGTTTTGAATCGAATGAATAAAGTCCATAATTCCTTGCCAGTAATGTGTTAAATACAGCATCAGTAACATTAAAATCACGATCGCCGCAACATTAATATCTAAATACTCGAATGCGTAATACATCAGCGTTAAATTAAAGAAGAAGAAGATGATTGGAACGTAACGAGCATATAACTCGCGATACTGGTCCCAATGAAGAAGTGGATATATTATCAGAGTACCAATAAATTGTATCAGTTGAACAAAATATGACACCACCGGAAATATACCCATACCGAATCCGGTAAATAACGACCATAATGAACCGCCAATAAATTCTTTACGGTTGTCGGTTTGATTTATTATCATACCAATAACCGTCGTAAAGAAAGGACCACCCATCAACATAAATCCAACAATCAACAAAAAGACAAATGGAATAAAAATAATCAAAAGTGGCGACACAGCATCATACAATTCCGCCGGAATCGCATTTGAAATACGTGTAATCTGTTCGAATATATACGACAACATCGCACGATCCGACGAAAATGAAAATATGAACGAGTTATTAATCCATTGCTTGAAACGTGTCTTAATAAAGTCCCAGTTAAGCAGATTTACTTTCGTAACACCTTCTTCCACACTCTCATTCACCATATCAACGTCTTCTTTTGTCAAACAGAACCATTTAAAAACATATGTATCAAGAAGAATCGCAGCTTTCAGGTATATTTTTTTGGCGGTTTCGATTTTGGGGTCATCCGCGATGCCGCCGAACTTATCATCACAGTCAGCATCGCAACTTGTGTATTCATTCGTATAGCAATACGGCCATTCATGACGGTCGGTGGGGAATAATTTATTCAAATTGATGTGATTGTCTTTGATGCTTTCCGGCGCCGCAAAAAACATGATATTCACACAAATGACCGAAATAATAACCGTCTCAATAAATAGTGTTAAAACACTGAGCCCGAACTCTTTCAACGCTTCTAGGTCGAATAACGATTTCGGTTTTGCTTTCGCTCCAGCATCCGTTTTCGGTTTCGCGTCTTTGCCTTCACCTTTACCTTCGCCACCCCCTCCTAACATCCCGCCTACTTTGCTAAACGTTCCTTCTTCTTCTCCGTCGGCGTCTTCTTCACCGTCGGCATCGCCGTCATCAGGTCGTTTTTCTTCGTCGTCTGCCATTTTCTGGTGTAAGTTATATATACAATAGATTATTATACATCGAACTCTTACCGCGCATACATGAGTCCGCAATTTCCCGATACAAACGTAAGGACATTATACCTCTCTTCCAGGATATGAAGGTCATAATTATACAAGTAAATATTCACATTCGGCTTATTCATGCCAATAATCTCTCGCGTGTTCGGATTACAAATCACTTTCACCTCCGCCGCCGAGTCCAAGGGCGGATAAATCGTCGTCATCTCCAACTCAATCTGGTTGAACTTACTCATATTGATTGCGCCGCTTGGTTGAAGGTCAAACGGGTCAGAATTCAGGCAAAAATTGTAACAATATATCCCCGGTTTCGCGCTTCCGCGGGTGCGCGTGTATTTTTCCACGTAGTTATAGACACCCGCATCAAGTAGATTCTCGCGGTATTTGCCGTTGAGTGAAATTCCCATCATCTGTAAAATATCGCGTTCATTTTCTGATTGAAAGTCGCCGGTAATATGAAGCCCAGTAAGACGTTTATCGCGCGGGTTGATGCCTGGTCCAATACCATTTTTCGGGCCGTTCTTATCGAAGAAGTAGCGGTCATTCGCGAAAGCCGGATTCAGATTCGCGGATAAGTCGGTCGTCATTCGAATATCTTCACTAAACGCGGTGGGGCGCCAGTCGTCGTCGATGGGCGCGGGAATAATATCATAGGGGAGATAGTTATACGGCCAATTCGTATAATTGCTCCACTCATTTCGGAGATTGACATCGCTGCGCTGGAAAAACATCGTCCATGATGCCACCATCCCCATCGAATTTTCGATTTTGAGTTTCTTATTCCCGGTTACATCGTTGAACACCCAATCATAATACGACTTGATGAGATACTTCTGCTGATTGGCGGCGAAGACTTTCGATTCTTCATCCGAGAGAAAGCAATACGTCGCCATCAAATGAACATCGGCATTCCAATCCGTGCGCAGACTCGGGTAGGAATCCAGCGATAAATCAATACTGGGTGGCGGATATAAAAATCGCCACATCTGGTGAAGGGGGTTCGTGAAGTCGGGTTGAACGACTGGCCAATAATTATCGGGGTCGCCCACATCACGAATGGTGAATAACTCCTTGACGGGGCGCAACGTTACATCGATTTGAAGCTGGTTATATTGAAGACACACAAGGGGAAACGCCATTTTCGAGGACAGCGTGAACCATGCGTTGATGGGGATGTATATTTTACGCCCGCGGATAGACGGTTCTGCGCCTGCGGAATTCGACGTGCGATACGCATTCGGGTATTGGTTGAGACGCGCACCCGAACAACCTGGATTGTATAACTCAGGCACATGACCCGTCATTTGATTGTATAACTCGCGCTTCGTTGCGTCGAGGTCGCGCTCCAAAATTGCCATAAGATTATTACCGGTGAAACGTTGAAGCGTCATGCCTCCAACAGATATGACGATTTCCTTCACTAATTGAGTGCCAAGGTTTTCAATCCAGCGAAACTCATAGGGAGCCCACATATCTTGTACGCGGGTGGGTGGATGAATCGGGCTCCAAATCGACGGTAGCGTTACACATATATACGTGTCCATCAATAATTCAGCATATCTCGGTATATAAAACGTGAATTTGGACTCCTCTGTCATACGCAGTTTCTTCTGACCGTCGAAATCAACTCTAAACTTTTGAAGACCGAAATTCGTATATTTAAGATAGGTGCTTTTGAAAAATGACTTTTTGGGATTACCATTAAGAATAACATTCTGATTGCCCGTAGCAACCAAATTTAATAAACCACCGGTCATTTAGTATATTACGCAGGCCTATTGTTATGTTGTATATAACTTTATATAAAAATCTATTATTCTAATATTCTATTATATATAGTAAGAGGAATATGAAAGAAAATCGGGTGGAATTCATATTTATAGGTATTATTATCGTGGTTTTCGCAACATGGAAACTATCTGAAATGATTAAAACGCGGTGTTATGAGAAAAGAACCAAAGAAGGATTCCGGGCGTCGTCGGCAGCACCGGCACCTCTACCAACAACAGAGCCTGAGCTGATGTCACAACTCACCAAAATACTCAAAAAGAATAACATCGACACGTTTTTGAGTGATGCGCCTGGATTAACAACAGAGAATTTTACTGTCGATACGACCGAAGGGGAAATGACGGTCCATCAACGAAAAAAAGCGGCTACATCGTTGGATACATTTACAGCGTCCTCGTCATCATCCTCAAAGCCTCCCCCCCCTGTCGCCGCTCCAACCACCGACAAGCCAATCAACGCAGTAAAAGAAGGTCTCGAAAACCCCGATGAAAATACGAAGGCGTTTATCGAAAAGAATATTACATCCATCAACCCACAAGACAGTCAAAGCAAGTTTAAGTTGCGTGATTACTATATTAAATCCGCCTATAACGCATTTAATCCTGATAAATTCAAGAACTCCACCGTAAGCATGGATGCTTTCTTATATGTTATCGCACGCGGTTGTCGCTTCATCGACTTTGAAGTATTCTCAGTAGATAATGAACCAGTTATCGCGTCTTCCTCAGTCAATTCATTCAATTATAAGGAGACATACAATCATATTCCCGTGAGCGACGCATTTGAAGTGTTAGGAAGCTACGTCTTTTCTGGGTCGAAATGCCCCAATCCAGGCGATCCTTTCATTATTCATATGCGGTTGATGTCGCGTAATATCACTATGTATGACAAGCTCGCAAAGATAATCTCTCAAAGCAAGACCATGGCGCGTAATTTACTGGGCCCAAAATATGGGCGCGAGTATCAGTCCAAGGATTTAGGCAACGAACCCCTTTTGGACTTCAAGGGTAAAATCATTATCATGGTAGATGGAACAAACCAAGTATATCGAAATACAAATCTATTTGAACTTATCAATATGAGTTCGAATACGATGTTTCTCTCGAAATACACTTACTTTGGCGTGAAAAATGTCGGCGATCCACAAGCTTTTAAGGACGCGAATAAGAAAAATATGTGTCTTGTGATTCCGGATAAGGGGGGTCGTCCTATCAATAATGGGCACAACGGTCCATACACATGGGGGTGTCAGATCGCGGCCATGTGTTTTCAGGAAGAGGCGCGGGATGAGAAACTTAAAGCTTATGAAGATAAGTTTGCGTCGGTGGGGTATGCGTTCATACTTAAGCCGGAGGACTTGCGTTATGTTCCGATTACGATTGCGCCTCCGGCACCCCCCAACCCGAAAGCGTCGATGGAGGCTCGACCTGCGGAGGCGGCGGGAGGTGTCAAGATTACCTTGTAACGAATGAATTACATCATGAATTAAATTCTAATCCTATTGTAGTAGAATTTAATGGCAACAGCGTACAGCGGCAGCGGTGGTTCGCGTGATAGCGACGACAAGAAAATGTCCTTTGAAGAAAAAGAACTCGAAATCCTCCGCGAAGCCGTCGATTTAGTTGAAAAGCGGAAGGGTGCGGCTGTCATCCAAGACCCCAAAGTCCAAGAAATCATCTCTATCGTCGAGAAATTCATCGCAGATAAAAAACTCGTATGTTATGGAGGCACAGCCATCAATAATATTCTTCCCGAAGACGCGCAATTTTACAATAAGGACCTCGAATTGCCCGATTATGATTTTTACTCTGACAAGGCTCTCGACCATGCGAAAGAACTCGCGGATATTTATTATAAGGCTGGATATGAAGACGTTGAAGCAAAATCCGGTGTTCATCATGGCACCTACAAGGTATTCGTCAATTTCACAGGTATCGCCGATATTACGCAGATGGAACCCGCGTTATTCAAAGCAATCTCTCGAGATGCCATTATTAAAAAGGGAATATCTTATGCTCCGCCCGACTTTCTTCGTATGGCGATGTATCTCGAACTCTCGCGTCCGGATGGCGATGTCTCGCGTTGGGAGAAGGTTCAGAAACGTCTCACCTTATTGAATACGCATTATCCTCTTAAAGGGTATAACTGCGATAAAATCGAATACCAGCGAGGATTTGAAGGTGCGACGACTGCGTCGAAGACGGGTGAAATTAGTATTTCAAGAAAAAGGAGCACGCCGACTCGGACTCGGACTCGGACACCGTCACGCACGCATACACGCTCACGGACGATGAAGCGGGGCGGTGGTGGCAGCGGTGCGAGCATAAAGGCGCGTAAGCGTGAAGCAATACGGACCATCATGAAGAAATATAAAGGACTGGATGCGTATATGAAGCACTTATATCACGCAGTAAAATCACATGAAGAGACGATTGGTGATTTTAAATACACGGTCGAAGAAGATAAACTAACCCATCGATACCGTTTGATTGCGACGTATGAGAGATTGTTTGGAAAGGACGACGAGTATGTTTTGTATTCGATGAAGGCGAGAGAATTGGACGCGGAAGCGACGCCGACGCCGAAGCTGAGTCGCGCCGACCGTGCCGCTGACCACGAAGACCGCGCCGACCGCGCCGACCACGGAGAGAAAGAACTCGCGGAAACCGACATTTATAATATTGTTCGTCGGGTCTTCATTAAAAACCGCGCGGTGTTTTTCGGCGGGTATGCGAATATTCTATACTCGCGATATATGCCCAAACACCAGCGCCGCATCGTCCAAGAAATCCCCGATTTTGATATTCTCTCGGAAAACCCGCGCGAGCTTTGCGAAGAAGTTGTCCGCGAGCTTACCGCGCATAAATATACCGGCGTGAAATATACGAAACACGCAGGTGTCGGTGAGGTGATTTCCGAGCATTATGATATTCGTGTTGGTGATGAAGTCATCGCATTTTTATACAAACCTCTCGCATGTCACAGTTATAATACAATCCGCTTGAAGGGTCGCGGCGGTCGCGGTGGCAACGAAGAATCGATTCGTATCGCAACCATCGACACCATGTTAAGCTTTTACCTCGCATTTATTTACGCCGACCGTGTCTATTATGACATCAACCGTATTCTTTGTATGTCGCAGTTCCTTTTCGATGTTCAGCAACACAACCGCCTCAAACAAAGCGGGTTATTACGGCGTTTCAGTATTAATTGTTACGGGAAACAACCAACGTTGGAGTCGATGCGTTTCGAAAAGACTGCGAAATACGAGGAGTTGAAGGGAAAACGCGGGTCGCGTGAATTTGAGGAGTGGTTCTTGCGGTATGTTCCGTATGAGAATGCGGGTGCGAATACGGGTGCGAAAAAGACGCGGAAGGCACGGAAGTAATCGAGTCGTAGTAACTTTTATTTACGTAATGTTCTACTACGTGTGCGACCTTTTGATTTTTTGATGCTTTTTCGTAATTTGGATTTACCAGCAGATTGGTATATTATATGTATAACTGCTTCATTTTGGATATCATGATAATCTGCCAGCGATCGTTGAGGTTCTAATATTTGTTCATTACATTTAAGGTGAATTGGTGCGTTTCCATTCATTAGTGAAACAAGATATGTTTTATTCAAATGGTCGATTAGGGATTGAACTGTATCTTCGGGTTTATATGGAACTGTAAAAACCGTATCCCCAAATATAGGCCTTATAAATAGTTTTGGTGTATGTGTGCCACCAAGTCGTTCGGATTCTTTCGCAATACGTTCTTGAACCAACGGTCTCAAAAATTCAACAATTTGATTTACAGAGTTACGAAGAGATGTTGCTATCGGTTCGTGAGCGAAGGCCCACTTTAATCCCGTATTTGTCGTTGAATCGGCATGTAATACTGTCCCGTCTTCGCCAGGTGGGACTGGAACTCTTCTAATTAATCGGGAGCCCCTGAATTTATTTACCCAATCCATTGATTGGTCACCGGTAAGCAACTCTCCTTTACCCATATAAGGATTTATATCACCCAAACTTGACGCTGACATTTTATAAAAATAATCTTATATCTATTTTACACTTGTATAATATTATTACCACTTGGTTGTTTCACCGCAGTCCCTCCCCCAATTTGTTGAATATCTTCATAATGACGAAGAACGTAAGCGCAAACATGGCACTTGTCGCAGTAAGACCGACGATTTTGAAATTGCCGTCTTCGCCGAATAAGAACGGGAGGAAGTGAAGAAGTTGGGCGCGGAAAACGGGCATCTGGAAAATGAAATACAGGACGCCGATGAGAATCGGCATTTGAAGGTCGTAATAAATCGCTTCAAGGGTGTCGATTTGATTGGACTGACGTGCGTTGGCGCGAACGATACTTTCCATCGATGCGTGGTCTTTGATATAGTCGGTACCATTCTGTTGCGACTGCGACTGCGACTGCTGCTGTGGCTGGGGGACATAATTTGGCCGTGCTTGTTCATCATGCGTGAATGCGTTTGGGTTCATCGGAATATCTCTCGTAGGTATCATCGTCATACCGTTGGCACTTGCTCGTTGGACGCCTTGCATGACTTCATTCATCACGTTATTGGGGATTTGTTGCTGGTGTTGCTGGTGTCCGTCAATCATCGGCGAGTAGATGAGTGGTGCGCCACCACCGCCACCGCCATAAGCGTTGGCCGGTGTTTGACTACTTAAAGGCAGGTCGTCGATACTGGTTGTGTCGCTCATTCTGATAAAAAGGCTCTAAATAGACGACGAAAAAGAAAAAAGAAAAATAAGAATATACATATGTAAAGAACGAAGACTTACCATCTGGACGCAGGACCGTTAGTTTCCTAAAACATCAACATATCGTTCGCGGATGCGGATGCCGACACCGATGTGCCACTACCACCGATAATCTTGGTGAGTTCTTGCGTCAAATAATTGATAGTCATGGTTTTACTCGCGAGTTCCAATTCCATTTTTCCAATCATGATTTTCTGGGCATGAACAATATCGCTGAGTTTCTGATTTTCCGTAAAGAAGTTCGATTTGTTGGTGTTCAAATCTTGAACCCATTTTTCGTGTGTTTTGGTTTTACAATGTGCGGCAAATAAAGGGGCGGAAAGATACACTTTGTCTTTACGAGTGCCGCATGGGCATCGCAATCCATTTGCGAGGGCGTTTGTATTGAATGACGGGACTTTGTCGACATAGTTGCCTTTATCATCGAGATTGGGTGAATAAACGTCTGGTTCAGTTACGAGTTCCATTACTTCGTTCTGCCGGTGCGTGTATTTCGTTATTGTTCATATTACAATAATGAAATTGTTTTGAATCAATTTTTCAGTGTAACTTCACATCCTTCTTCCCTGCTTCGCATTTCACCGCCTTCGTTTTATACTCATAACACTTGTCATCCAACTTATATGTATCTTTCTCTAAATCTTTGAGAGGCGGTGCGCGAAACTGAATACATGACCGATCCTTACACACCTTGCGAAAAAGCGAGGCGATACCGAGACCAAGCACAATCGATATAATAATACGTCCCGTTTCGGTATGAAGAAGACGTTGGAAACCCATATAATATTACTATTTTACTCTAATATATACGCGGATATAAATTAGAATTAGACCATTATGTATGAAATGAAATGAAATCATCCAATCGCTGGATTGAATGGTCGCGTAGATGACGGATTTTTGAAAATTCCACTACCTCCTGAGAGGGAAGGTGCCGCCATCAACTTTGTGTCGGGCGATGTTCCGCCAGAGAAGGTAGGGGCATCGGCAGCGGTAGCAGCAGATGAGCAAGAACCAAACACGTTGATTTTTTTACATACCGGCGTTTGCGAGGCCGAACAGCATACTGTAAAGGATGCGACAGTTTTCGAAGAAGAAGACATCGAAGAATGCGATAAATGTGTCAAAGCAGGTTATAATATATAAAAATATATCTTTTTAACTCATGATCGGGTCGGCTTCACTTCGTTCGGTTCCGCTCGGCTTTGATTCCATTCCATTCCATTCCATTCCATTCCGCTTCACTTCGATTCCATTCCATTCCATTCCGCTTCACTTCGATTCCATTCCATTCCATTACTGGACCGGTATTTTCTTCACCTGCCCCTTCGCCTTCGCACAACTGACCTCCTTTGCATCAAACGAGAAGCAGTTGTCGGCGTGGTCTTTAAATTGAAAATTGCGGATATTATCGGGAGTCGGATATACATAAATAATCTTCGGATTCGGCACCGAGATATAAACATAAAATAGACCCACAGCGAGGCTTACGATGAAAATAGGAAGGCTAACGTGTTTAAAAATATCAAGCATCTGCCGTTTTGTGTTGATAAATGTATCGTATCGTATATTATACTATGATATTATTGTCTGGCGGATGAGGATGCTGCCGCTGCCGCTGCTGCTGCTGCTGGCGCGACCACCGCACCCACTGGTTTGCTCACAATCCGATTATCCGCAATCCACTTCGGCATAATAACCGGCATATAAAGCTCGTTATAGCTATACTTCTTCTGCGAGAGATTGAATTCACCGTCATTATACATTTGAACGAGCGCACCATCCGCGTTTTCCGTGGTTTCCACCTGTGAATAGACATACTTCGTCTCTCGTAATTTCATAAATGCCGGCTCGATATCCTGCTGATAAAGCACAAGAATATCATCGATAATGCTTCGATTCTTCCATTCGGTTAGCTTGAACTCCGTCATATATTCCTTAATCAACGCGATTTTCTCGGAAATTACGCGGGTATGCGTCTCGGTGTCTTTTCGCCGGTCATCATTATCCGTAACACTCAGATAATACGTGCGAAATTCGGAATACATCTTCATCTGTTCCTGTAACTTATGCTGAACCGCGTCGAATTGTTCCAAGAGTTCGTCTTCGCTAATGAATTGAAATAACAGGTCAAGTTTCATGCGGATAATTTCGTCTTTTGTCGCACGGACTTCTTCGAGAGATTCATTCATCAGGGTTTCTAAACTAATGTATTTTCCGCGGCTGACTTCAATATGAAATCCGCATGGTTGAGAGATATTTCCGCAGATGGCTTTCAGCTTACCATCGGTCTCTGTGAATATCGACCCGCCTTCCTGCTTACACACAATACATGCGGGCTTGATGAGTGCGAGGCGGCGGGCCTTTTGTTGCGCGGAGAGAGATTTCCAGTTGATGACGGGGTCATTGATTAAACGCTGCCGACGCTTTTCAAGTGCGGAATTGTATTTCTCTTTCATCGAATAATAACCGTGAATTGCTTCGTTGATGCGTGCGCGTTCTTCTTCGGGGATAAGTTGATAAGGATAAACCATACCGCGGAATTCGTTGGGGTCAGCAGCACGTTGAAGGTGTTTTTTAAGTGCGTCTTCTTGTTTCTTCGTCACTTCAAGAAGCACACGGGTTGCTTTTTTCAGGTTGTCGCGTGTATCTTGGGCGCGTTTCTGTTCCGCGATACGCGATGCAGCCATCCCGCCGTATTGGGTTCGTTCTTGAATCGCAGCATGTAAGTCTTGATACACAGAAGTTGTTGTCATGTTACTACTACATTTAGTATAGATAAATCTATACGCGGCTACGCGGCTCCGCGAACTTCGTTGCTCCGCTGCGCTACGCTACGCGTAACTACGTGTCCAATACTCTTCGTCTGGGCTCTTCCACAACGGCAAATTCGTGAGCATTCCCATTCCATTCCCCGCCGGATGGATTCGTGCATCCATCGGTATTCCCTTACTTTGCGCATAATGTGTCGCATTCACCATCTTCAACTTCGAGAGAATATATTCCTGTTGCTTTCGTTTTTTTGCTTCCACTTCTTCAACCGACGGCTTGCCTTTATACCGCAGATATAAAAAGATGCCTAAACAGATGAAAAATACGACACCCGCAACGAAATTAAAGTGTTGAGTGTGATAATATTCCTTTACCTTATGACACTGATCGAGAGATTTGCTCAAAAAGTAGCGCACACCTGGTTCGATGAGTGTGGGAGCCGGCGCATTATGATTCATTACTAGTATAGCAACAAATAATAATGAATTTGTAAAAACGCATGATAATCGGTTCAATACGCAATAAATAATACCGGTATATTGTAACACGAACAACCGTAATGGCGGAATTAAGTTCATCTGTCGCAATTTTCTTTTTTTTGGCCGTATTTGGCGCATATTCGTATTATAAACATACCAAAAAGGGTGTGCTGAGTGGCGGGATTACATTCCTCTTCTTTCTCGTGCTCATTACCGGCGAGTATTTCATTAATTTGGCGATGTCGAAGGATATTTGTGGATTTGACCAAGAGAAAACCGCGTTAATCGCGACTGTATTACCATGGTTCTTAGTATTAGGTGTCTTAAAGGCTGCGTTGGTGGTATTTCCGGGGTGGCTCTCGCCATTTAGTAATACCTTCGGGTATATCTTTGTTTCTGCTGCGACAGACTTAAAGGATGTATTCAATAATATATTGACACCGCAGTTTGATTTAGCGCCGGAATCACAGAAAAACCCATCGGTGATGTCTGGTGGAGGAGGAGGAGTAGGAGGACAAAGCGGCGGAGCCGGCGATAGCTCGGGCAGTCTTCAAGACACGGCAGATATACCTGCGGATGAAATCAAAAACAAACGCGATATCGGTCGAGCATTAGAGCAAATTTATACTGACCAGTCGATTCTTCTGAATGAACTCAACCTCGACAATCTCGACCGGTTCTGGGATAGTTTCAAAGAATCGCGACTGATTCGCCCGTCGGCCAAGGTGGAAGACTTGGAAAAAATCCGGACATTCTTAATCATGAAATCCATTGTCGGAGAGTTTATTTGGTTGGTATTATGCGGTTTATTGGTCGTAAGTATCAGTTATAATTATATACTGAATATGGGTTGTTCTTTTACACCCGAACAGCAGAAGATACGTGCTCAAGTGCTCAAAGAGAAACAGGAAGATGCGAAGAAGAAGGCGGATGCGGAGAAGAATAAAGTGATGACGGTGACGGCATAGTAGGCCGCTCGGCTCCGCTACGCTAGAAGACCCGTGTGGCCGGTCGTGATATATAATACATCGCGACATAGGAGAGAATTCCAAGCACGATTGCGACCAACCAAATCGGAAGCACCGTTTTACTCGAATAGCCTATCCCGAACTCTCGAAGGCTGCCATCTTCATTATAAATAAAACTTGGATTCATGTATTGAACCAGCATAAACACGATGACATATAACAAAATCGCAGAACCTGCTAAATTATTTCGGATAAGATTTTTGATTGCGTTCATGTTTTTTTTGTATTGTAATAGCCAGCCTACTAGTATATTACAATATAACATTTATCATGTTATTACATTTATCTACTCTTCGTCCTCGTCCTCATCACTCTTCTTTTTCTTCGTTGCTTTCTGTTTCTTCTTCTTCGGTTTCTCTTCTTCTTCGTCACCGCCGCCTTCGCCCTCGTCTGCGTCAGCATCATCGCCCCCGCTGCCATTTGCCTTTTGTATTTGTTTCCAAATAGAAAGCCACTGTGAGCATAGACATACCAAATATTGAGATAATTTTAAAACACCCTTATCTTCTGCGCCAGAGTCTTTATATGCTTTTTTCAAAAACGCATGGTTCTTTTTCAGAAGTGATAAATATTCGTTTCCCCCTTTGATTCCATTTGCCACTTTATCTTTTAGTTTTGTGATAGATTCGTCTATTTTGTCATCTTTTTTGAATGCTTCATATAGTTCGACAGAATGACCTAGAAATATAAATATATTTTCTTGGCTAGCTTTATTTTCTTCTATTTTACGTGCTTCGGTCTTAAACGTGATATTTTCTGTAACAGCTGAAAAATTATCTTTTGCGTTATCTTTTGATGGTTTATTGCCCATATAATCTTCGAACGGCCAGTATTTATCGGCAACTTTTTGTATATTTTTCATCGCATTCCTAATACTACCTTTCATTTTACTCTTGTCAATCTTTGGCGCTGTGAATCCCAACTTCGCGCATTCTTTATTACCACCTCCCTTTTTCCCATCCATCCCTTCTCTCGCCCCCGCCCCCGCGAAAAGCGTCCCCGCGACCACCACCACGAACGCCACGAATAACGCGATGCCGCCTCGTTTATAATACAAGTAAAGTAAGATTGCCGAGAGAATAATATAAATCACCGTCTTTTGATTCAACATCGTCAGCAGCGTTCGGTTCTTTATATTATTCAAATACTTTTTTGTATCACGAACGGCCATTTGTTCAGTCCCAATCGGCGCTGGCGGCGGCGGCGCCTCCTCCTCCCACGCCTTCGTAGGGTTCGCCTTCGTCGTCATGACGATGAATATACGCATAATCGTCATCTCCCGCGTCATCGTCTTCCGGAATACCTGTCGTCATATCCAGTTCATGCGCCTCGATTTCGGCGGCGGTCCGGTCGGCTTCCAGCGCATCCATTACATAAATCTCTCGGTTCATATCCGTGACATAGTCGCGTCGGCCAAGTTGTCGCTCCTTCTGCGCAATCTTCTCCATCTCTTCGCGTTCTTCATCATAATAGTCTTGGTCGTAGATGACGACACCGGTCTGCGATGTTCCGCGGCTCCAAATGCCCATCTTGTGCGTCTTCATCATATTCTCCAACTGACGTTCGCCCACCGACATCGCGCCGATTCTCTCGACAACCCCGTCCTTCTCCTTGTCCTTCACACGCGTAAGTTTCTCCTTAATATTCGCGAGATTGTAGTTAATCGCCGCCTTATCTTTTTCGATGATGCGGAGGTAGGCAACCATGAGTTCGCTTACTCGTTGGCCCAGCGCCTTCTTATCACCGATGAGTGTATCCATCTCCGAGAGAAGTTGGCCTTTGTCGGCAGCAGCAACATCGGCGGAATATAAGCGCGAATGCGGGTCAATATCGTCGCGTTCAGCGTGTTCTTCTTCGCGGTAGGCGGCGGTTCGGGCGATTGCTCTGGCTGTGGTATCCGCCGTCTTTCGTTCTTTCGTTCCGGTTTTGCGGGCCTTTGCTGTGGCCTTGGCCGCCCCTGCGCCACTTCGTCGTATCACGCGTGTTGGCTCTGTCTGATAAATCGTAACTGGCGTTTCGACCACAAGCTGAACGAATGTCCGCATGAACGAGAGAAAGTAGAAGAGATACAAGTTACGCACAATAGTACGGTCGAATATGGAATACATCGTAAATATATTCTTGCGCGTGGAATGAGGCACACGCTCACCGAGCTCTTTCTCGATATCTACTTCGCGAGCGACCGGAGCAAGCGAGTGTGGGCCTTGAACTGCCAACGTGGCCGCCGCTGCCGCAATCTTCGCGTCCTTCTCTTCATCGAAGAAGATTTCCGCCATAAACGGCGTATTTTCCCACATGACTTTTAAGTCGCGAACATGATGTTCCGCATGACGCAGCACCTCCTGAATGACATGGTCGTTGTAAAACGTTTTGAGAGATGTGTAATGCGATGAAATAATGCCTTTGACGTCTTTCATGTGTGTCGGAGAGAATCCCCAGTGCTTCGGTATATTCGTATCATCGAAATCAACGCTGTTTTTAATAATATTGGGGATGATGTCGATGAGCCGTGTCAGTGTATTCTTCATGAATTGGATACTTTTTACGGTTGTTTCATCGGTGGCCGACATAAGGACGGTGCTGCTCTTGTTGATTTCAAATTCAAGGATTGTATCTACGATACGTTCAATCTCTCGGAATTTGGTTTTGGTTTGTTTCGCATACTGTTGAATAAATCCGATGACGGTTGCGCGAAGCTCGCGGTTCCTTGTTTGGAGGTAATTCTTCAAGTCTCGCATTTCTTGCGTATCTTCTTGGACGTATTTCGCGGACTGTGAGTTCAAGTTGGCAAGTATAAGTTGGCGTAATTCTCTCGGAATAATACAACTGTCAAGTTCGCTCGTTGGTGCGGGGTCGCTTTCGCTGTTACGCTCACAACGTTCTAATGAAAGAATCGCATCCTGAAAACGCTGGAACTGTGTATTTTCTTGCGGGCGAACCTTTGCTAATGTTTTATAATTCGCATCCACCATCTTATGTCCATTCACCGCCTTTAATAATCGTGCGAGGCTCTTCTCGTCGAATATATTCGAGTCCTTTTTCAGTTTGGCAATCTTTGTATCGATGGTATCGCTGGACATCCAGTCTTGCGGTCTTGGCGGGCAAATCTCTCGAAGTGCCGGATGAAGATACAGCGCGACGGCAGTTGCGACCGGATTATCCGTTCCTACGTCTGCGCCACCTGACGACGCCGACGCCGCAGCGTATTGCTGATTCATCCGACAATAATGAATAAACGCACGATAAATCGTTTGCTCGTTGAATGACGCAGGAATATTAGGATATTGATATCGTGTTTCGCGGTTATCGATAATCATGACCGCCCGCGTCATCACCGCCATATCTCTCAACGTTTTCGTAAGGAATCCAATTATCCGGTTATGATGGTGGATGTTTTGCTCGCGTTCCATGAAATAATCGATGACACGCTTGCTGCGTCGGTCGATGGGCTCATTACAGCACGCATTTTCAAGGAATGGCTCAGAGGCCATATTCAGCAATAACGGGCTGCTATTTTTCACAATATGATGTATCATCTGCTGAATCGAGAGACCGAAATACTGACACTTACTTTCGAGAACCGCGAGTTTGTCATGCTGACCGTGATATCCGCGTTTCATATCTGTAATAAGTTGATTTGTGAAATCAGCGGCGACATTCTGAGGTGTTGGCATATTGTCGAGAGATTTCATCGGCGGCATAAAGTTATCCCATCGTAGTATCGAGAGATTTTCGGGGATTGCTTCGCTGCCCGCACCCGCACTACCCTGTCGCAAATAATCGCGCTTGGTTTGAAGTCGTTCTTTAATCAGGGGTTTCGTAAGAATCGTCGTGTCCATCAACGTCTTCATCTTTGCCAAAATATCGCCCTCCTTTTTGAAGGATTTGAGCGTATTCCATGGCTCGATACTCGTCTTGATCTTGTACGCAATACATGCGATATACATGAGTCCGCTCACATCGCCATCACCATCAATCGGATAGCCCGAAAATGACCGAATACAACCGGCGTGTGTTTTGCGCGTTTTCGGTGAGGGTATTACACACTGAATGGAGATTTCAAGATAACACAACGTAAGAAGGAGCAGCGTCTGAAAGAATATTTCTTTATACGGTGGAAGGTGCTTTCCTTTCTCTCGAAACATGCGTTCGGATTTCTCTCGGTATTTATCTTCGGTAGGGACCGATGTTTCAAGAAGAGCGAGAGTTTGCTGAATAATGAATTCTCGTTCGCCATGTAAATCAATCCCCATATATCCGGTCATCGTGGTTATAATATTATTGATAATACGAGCGTTAGGGCTGTCATACTTTTCTAAGATGCTTATGCCATGAAGTCCTCCTGCGTCGCCTCCCTTTGCCGCCGCTGCTGCCGGCTTTGCGACATTTAGCACTCCTTCACCGATGTCGGCTTCGATTATATCTCTCGTAACAAGGCGAAATCCGGCTTCATCAAACCCCTCTTCCGTGACATGTTCGATTTTCTTAATGAGTGCGCCACTATATTTATCAACCCACGCCTCTCCATCATCACTTATCGTGCCGCGTTCTTTACATATGGTGTCGATGACAACCGACAACGAATTCGCGCCACTTCCGCCTTGAAGAAATGCAACCGCGATGGCTTCATAAAATGACGGAAGCAGTTTTGCGTTTGATTTAATACAGTATAACCAGTTGGGGTCTTCGTCCATGATTTCATTTGCTTTGCGTGTAAAGCTCGTAATAAACTGGAGAAGGTCATGCTGGCGTTTCACGAAATCGGTTTGCGCGACAATCTTGTCTTTCAGAGGTTCCATCGGTGAAATAAGTGCATCGAGGTCTGTGTCTAAGTCGGCATCGGTGTCGGTCTTTGCCCCGGCAGCAGCATGAAATCCGAGCTTATATTTCCGGTCGTTGTATTTATAGAATTCTTTATGCTGAATTTCGCTAATACGCGCAATATTTTTCAGGTCATACTCGAACTTTTTATTCACGAATTCCATGAAATTCTCTCGGGTCACCTGATACTTGACATCGAATTCCGCCTTCATCTTGTCGAGAAATGCCTTCTTGATTGCCTCGGTTCCTTCTTTCGCATCCACATGTGCCATCGCCGCCTTCGGAGCACCTTCGATTTCGCTCATTTGCGACATTAAATCTCGTGTAGCATCCATCGCGAGCGGAATACAACTGCGATTCACGTTACAAAAATAATTCATGTCGCTGCTTGGGATTACGTCGGGGATACTCGTGTCGCGCACCCATCGTCCGTTCTCTCGTTTATAATATAAAAACCGAGTCTGGGTGGTGCCCAAGTCGTCGTCATCATCGGTCGGAAAACCTTGGCGCGTCGTGCCGGACATAAATGACGCGGGTTCGATATACTCTTCTTCTTCCACGACAGCGTAGTCGCCATCACTGACGGGGCGTAGGCCTGGCCCCACCATAATCGCCTCCGCTTCTTTCTTCGCGGTTTCGTAGGTCATCTTTTTCTTTTTGATGAGTTCATCCACCAAAAACATGGAGAAATCGACGGTGCTCATCGATTCTTGTTGTTCGCGGTATGATTCCAAAAAGTCGTAGTCGGTGGTGTCGTATTTCTTATCGAAAAATACCGGTTGGTCGCTGTCGTTGTCTTCTTCGATGGCTTCTTGATTCGGATAATTCTTCGCAAGAACCATATTCAGGCGACGCCCAGACGGTGCCGCTCCCTCTGCCGATCCCGCTGCCGATCCCGCTGCCGCTCCGCCAGGCGCACCTCCATGCATCGCCCCCGCATCACGCAACCGCTGGCTTTGTTCGCCAAGAACCAGATTAAAATCAAACGGTGTGATAAGGTCGGTCGTGGTAATCGCGACAGCGTCCATATATAACTTCGCATAATCCAACGCAAGCATGCGCGAGAGAAGTTCCGACGATGACAGTAAATGTTCGTTGTAATCCGTTTGTTCAGCCAATCCAGCCGCATACGCACGACCACGCATCTGCTGACGCTGGCGTTCATCGAATCCGCCTGCCGAACCTGGTTGTGCGGTGGTTGCCGATCGGACTTGTGTATCAAGCATTCCGTATGCTTTGAATACATCCGCGTCCATCATTCGCCCCGTGGCAATCAGTTTGTAAATCATACTGACACCCATATATCGCACGTTGTAATGATAGGCACGCAAACGCCCAAACTTCCGAAAATTCGTCGCATAATTCCGTTTGTATTCAAGCACGCGTTCATATAAAAATGTCACGATTTCATCATATTGTTTGACGTTAAGGTCTTCTTGATACACGAGAAACGGTTCGAGAAACGCGAGCACATCTTGGAGTGTTAGGCGGCCGTGTATATACTGACGCATCATTTCGAAAATATTACGGGTTTTCGGTATAATAACTTCGAGAAACTTCCGGTATTTGTCGCGCTCGTTCATCGCCGAGATGGCTCTGCCGCCGCCACCGCCACCGCCACCACTGCTCGCGCTTGCGTTCGCGCTTACCGCCTCGGGTTCAATCACGAACTGCTTAATTTCATGAAGGAGAGAATGCGCATTTAAATCGAGTGGTGTATCCAAGTTTTGGACATCATGCGTTGTAATCGACATCATCTGCCGCAACATATCCCAGTAATGAACATGTTTGGTATTGAGGTCGGATTTATCAAGTATGTTAATATTCGGAAGGGAAATTCGGGAATAATTCATTACTGGTTCGGGGAATGTCATGAACCCGACGATGTTGAGTCGGTCGTTGGGTGTGAGATTCGTGAAATCGGTGGTTCGTTTGAGTAATGCGAGTGTAGTGGCGTCGGAGGCGGCAGCGTTGGCGGTGCTGGCGCTGGACCGATGGTCATGTAATTGAACTTTTGACAATCCGAGGTTATACTTCTGGGTGACGAACCGGCGGCGCTTTACTTCTTCGCCATTTACGACAGAGGAGTAAAAATCATCCAAATTATCGATGACCGCTGTGATATTCTCATTCACCTGACGCGAAGTAATGATGTCATGCGTATATCGCGGTTCATATGAAGGTGTAAAATGACGCGCCGAGAGATTTGTCATATACTGCGCATACGTAATGGAACCATCATACCACTGACGTTGAAGTTGGTTCTCTGCCTCTCGTTCATCTTGAATAAGACGAGGAACGATATCCATTTCGGAAGCGGTGCGTTCATCGATCGGAATGTCATAGATCACCTTTTTTGATTGAACGATAGGTATAATCCAGCGAAGAGCATGGTCCATACGCATCATCGTTTCGACGAGTGGGCGATAGAGTGCGCTCTTGTGTGGGGGGACGGCGGGGTTGCCGTTTTCATCAAACTGAGAGAATTTATGTCGGAGTTCGCGAAACCGAATCACCATCCTTTGAATATGTGCCATCACCGAGCGGGTTTTTTCGAGAGAAGGAACATTCGTAATAAGTGCGTCTAATAAATCATCGCACTGCTTATCTAGATTGAAACGGCGGTTCTCTTCGGGAATATCAACAGTTTGAACAAGGACATCTAATTCCTCGCCTACTTCGATTTGGTCAGCGTCAATAAGAATCGATCGTAATTTCTCTCGAAGCGATGCGATAGGAACGCCTGCGGCGGTGGCGGAGGCTGCCAATACTGTATGCTCTGATTCACCAACCGGCTGTTCTGTAATATCAGCCTCACCGCTGCTAATTCCTTCGCCTCGGGCGAGCTGTCTCTCGCGTCTGCGTTGTTCTCTCGGTGTCAGCGTTAGCGCCTCGCCGGCTTGTCCGGACCCCGGTTCTGAAAGAGCATCCATTCCCATGGTCAAAAATCCGGCTTCTGATTCTGTACCGGTTGCATCCGCCGTAGCAATCGCCGCAGGCGGAGGACGAATCTTAATTTCCTCGATCGGAATATCTTCCGGAATACCCTTATATTCAAAATTAAGATATATCATTTCATCTTCCGGATATGTGCGAATTTCTATCATGTCTTCTTCCAGATTTGTAATCATACCGGTAATAATAGCGGGAACATCACCGCCAAATCGAATATCGACCCAAGTAGAGACGACTAAATTATTTTGACGAGCATATCCTTTTTCATCAGCACGACTTAGAAGTTTAATGGTGGTGATACTTTCATCGGTGAGTTGTCCGGTTGCGTCAAGTTTTAAAACGTAATGTTCGAGAGAATCTGTGTCGATAAGTTTGATTTTACGGGATGAAACATAATCAACCAAAAAGATGTGATCATGTATTTCTTGATGTGTCGGAGCGATGATCTGGATAATATCACCGAGTTCGATGGTTAATGACAGAGCATCGGTCGTATCCTCGCCACCGCTCGCATTTTCTTCTTGTTCTGGGTCTTGGACTGGGTCTTGTACATCAACCGGTTCAAAATCCATCGTATGATATATATAGTTACTATTATATCTATATATTTTCTATATATTCGTCGTATAATAACCGATATAATAACCGATATAAAGATTACTTATATGTTAATATAGTTATCCGTCATGTTTTCTATATCATCTGCTCAATTCCCTGACCTTAGTAACTTTGTTCAAAAAGTGAAGTCAAATTCATTTGAAAATACAGAGGACCGTGAATGGTGTTCAGAGAGAGGATTTCTTGTTCATTTTTCTAAAACTGGTGCGGATTCGTCTTCGTCTTCGTCTTCGTCGTCTTCACGTGTATTTTATACACTAAAATATGACCGTGCTAAATTGACTACCGAACAATATGCTACTGTGGGGCGTTTTCGTTCCGTTGTGTTCGATTCTGATGGAAATATATGTTGTGTGGCTCCGCCGAAGATGCTTACGCTCGGTGATGACATGCTTGGCAAGGAAGTGAATTCAGTTGGCGCTGACTTGGTCGCGGAAGAATTGGTTGAAGGAATCATGGTGAATTTGTTTTGGAAGGAAGGAGAAGCCGACGGCAAATGGTATATTGCTACGAAGAGCTGGGTTGGTGAAGTGTCATTCGACCATATTGTCGAGGCGGAGGCGGAAGCACAACTCGCTGCTACGGCGGAGGCAGCGGCGGAAGGAGCAGAGACGACGACAACCGAAGAACCTCGCGAATTTCAGAAGTTAGGTGTTAAGGAGGTGTTACGTCGTCGTATTTGTGAAGTGTTGAGTTTGCTTCCAGGCGGTCTTGATTCTATTCCTAAGAAATATTGTTACTCTTGTGTTGTTCAACATCCGAAGAATCAAATCGTGAATCAAATTACGGTGCCGAAGCTTTATCTTGTTGCGGTCTATGAGTTGTCGCGTCTCGGCGAGGGCGATGGTGTGAATGTGATTCGAATCGACCGTGATATTTTTTCAAAGAACTTCGGTGGTTCAGTTTCACATATGCCTTCTACACTGACATGCGTTTCCGATGAATCTACGAGTGAGGTGGCGGAGGCGGCACACACCGTTGGCGATTACTGTAAGTTGTATGCGTCGGTGGATACTCGTAGTGTTACTTTGCCAGGTGTTGTCTTCATCGATAAAGATACTGGATTCTGCTACAAGAAGCGTAACCCCAAATACGAAAGTGTGAAGAAGCGCAAGGGAATGGAGCAGAAATTGACAGCACAGTATCTTCAGTTGCGCAAGGACCACGGAATCGACGAGTATTTGAAGTATCACCCTCAGCATTCTCGGGCATTTCAACAGATTCGCGAACGACTGCACGAATACACACAGAAGTTATACAACGCGTATATTGAGCATTATGTGAAGAAGAATGCGAAGCCGTTGAAGGAGTATGACCGCGAGTTGAAGATTCATATGTATAAGCTTCATTATGATGTTTATTTGGCGAAGTTGAAAGAGTCTGGTGTATTTGTTACCAAACATACGGTGGTTGAGTATGTGAATCAATTGGCACCGGTGCAACAATTGGCGTGTGTGATTGCGACACCTTTGCCAGTTCGTGACGCTTCGACGGCAGGGGCATCGTCGTATCAGCATCAACCGCGTGCGAAGAAACAGATTGTGCGAACTCAACAATCTGGTGAGAATAGTGCCGATGCGAAAAGCGGATTCAGAAATTCCCGTTTGTCAAGAGGCGGGCGAACGGTTCCATCACTATCGATTCAAATTCCTAACCGCGACGGGAATGGGGTCGTCGAAGCCAACGCACATGAAGAGCACCCTCGTGTAAAAGGTTCAAAGTCATCTGGATGCGTAAAGGTTCAAAATCAATTCGCTGGGTTGGATGTTGAGTAAAGGGCAAGAACATAAAATTGATATATTTTGATTGATAATAACGATAGAAGTATTATTATCAAACGAACGAACGAATGAACGAAAGAACGAACACACATGTTTGCCCACCAGCTCCACCATCCACACCTTACCCAGAAGATACGTCGGTGTTTTTCGGTTGGTATTCGGAAGCAGCACAAGCGATGCGTCTTTCGGATCCGAGCCATCATAAATTCAACGGAAATATGATGACGAGTCCGCCGTATTGTTACTGGACCCAAGGCGATAAAAAAGTGCTTGTCACCGAAGTGACACATACCAACATTCCAACACAACGGCAGGTGGCGAATGGCGACATTTGTATTGGACAGGTCGATAAATATTGGGGGAGGTCGTATTCAAGGTTGTAGGGCAACGCTGGCATCACCTTTACCCTCCCTCCTACTCCGACTCGTCATCAAAGTTAAATGTTTTTTGAACACCACCCGGACTTAATAATAAATTTGATTTATTTTGTCTCTCACTCAGTGGTGGTGGTGAATTAGGTGAAGTTATTGGTCCAACATCGTGTTCAAATGGATTTCTAAGTGGTGTGCCGGTAACTTCTAGATCTTGTGGTATTTTTTGTCTTAACACACTTTTAGAAGGTGGTTTCGTTGGTGTAACCTTTTGTGTCGAATAATCTGAATAGCGTTGGGAATTTGGCGAAAAGGTAAATGGCTGGTTGATAAATGGGCCGAGTGATGATTCACCACCAGAAGCAGCAGCAAGAGGACCTACATCGACAAGAGACAACCTTTCTTGGTATGAAGGAGGTATAAATGATTTTCCTACAACCATCAACTTTTGATCTTGATTATCAAGTTGCTTTTTCTTTTCTTCTTCCAATTTTTTCATTATTGCGTCATATTTTTCCTTTATTAATTTCATTTTATCCGCATTTTTTACCGGATCTTTAACTTCTTCGCGTAATTGGTTAATACTAGTTCTGATAGCACTATCCACGGGAATATCCACGAATGTTCGATAAAAACGTTCATCTTCTTTCGTAATAGAACCATCATCTGGTTTTGGGTCATGACCGGTATTGTAAATGATACGCCTGGCGTTGATTAGTGGAAGTATATCACGATATACAAGCGTTCCTACTACTGCGCGTGCCGAACGCATCATTCCACCGCGTCTTGATTTATTCCGAATGCGAAAACTCCTACGTCCGCTATTTCGTCGCACGCTCGTTTTATGACTTGCCCTTGCCGTTTTTTTACGCGATACCTTTTTTTGAGATTTCATGATTATAAACCGTAATAACTAATATAATTATACATTATTTATCACGAGAATGGAATGGAATGGAATCAAAATATGCCTAAAAGCGGATAGTTCCGCCGACCATTCCGCCAAAACTGGGGCGGCCAGACCAGCTACCACCGACCTGACCTTCGGCCCATACACTTCGGTTTGGACCACCGACGGTCACGCGACCGGAGCCGCTGTAGCCGTCGTTGTTGGCGTTGAACGAGCCGGAGAAACCCGCGGGGGAAGTCCGGGGGTTGGGGTTAGGGATACGAATCGTTTGCATCGAAGGAGCGTTCGAGGGAGGGAGGGGTTCAAAGAGCGGTTTATGATACTATATGAGAAAATAGTTTTATGTTAGTTTATGGAACACGCATAACTGCTTGGGCGACGCTGACTTCAAGAGCACGTCCAGACAATCCGGCGGCAGTACCTGCTGCTCTTGCTTGTTGAGCGGCGGCGAATTGGGCGGAGTTGAGTGCGCGATCGGGGCGCTGACCAGGGACGAGTGCGCCGGGAGGATTAACAGGGCGGACAGCACTGGGGCTGGGGCTGGGGGTTGGGCGTGGAGTAAATGAAAGGGAGGGGCGAGTGCTGGAACGATATGACATGTAGTAAGTAATTTATAATACTACATGAGAAAATAGTTTTATGTTACTTTCTACGTGGAACGGTAGTTACATAGGTTTGATAGGTGCTATCCCAATACATATCTTTTGATGGAAGCTGAACTAGAACGTAATTGGGTGTCGATGAAGAAAAACGGAGCATAATGGAATGGAATGGAATGGAACTGGGTTATCTTAGGTATATATAATTATTTTCTAAATGTTTTTCGACGACGTTGCTGACGACGACGTTTGGTTGATTTGCGAGTTTTAGTTACGCGTTTTTTTGAAGAACGGGATTTACCGCCTTTGCCGGGTTTTAATATTTTTGAACTGTTCTGATCTGTATTATCAAAAAAGTAGGCGCGTTTTCCACCAATATCCTCTTCATCAATAGAATATAACTGGCCAATTTGTCATAATCCTTCGTTCATTTTAGTAATTTCGTTATTATACATTACGTGAATATTATAATAATTTATCATCTATGAGGCGCCGTAGGGGGGCGCAACCCCTTCTAAAACAATTTCGCCTCCGCATGTTGAAACGGCCTCGCGGCCTTCTCCACTACCAGCGGTTCCGGCATGAACATCGCCATCCTGTCAAAAAACTTCACCTCCGGTAGTTGCTTCAACTGTGGAACGACGGGTGCTTGTGGCTCGACGAGGTTGGTTGAATTAATACCGAAGAGGGCGGATTCAATATCCACCGAATTCTGTGCGAAATGTTCGCGAGACATCTTGGTGGGGAGAATGCCTACACTTTCATAGGCGAGTGCGGGAGCGTATGCTTTACCGGCATAGCTGTTTTCAAATGCGACGTAATTGCGTGCGATGTTCTGTGCGTTCTGCTCGATTTTAAAATCGGGGCGGGTATTCTTGTTTCGGGTAGATGCCATAATGAAGTGAGGTATATATTGAAATACTATTATATAATAATCACGACGCCTAAAACATCGTCCGCCAACACTCGATGATTTCATCGCGGATTTCAGCCGGTATCTCTTGTTTGTGTTTGGCATGGCGAAGACATTTGTGAAATAAGTCAAACAACTGAAATGAAAACATCATACAAAATATCATTTCGGAGTTATTAAATACCGACGCCGACTGACGGCCATGATGAACACCAGCACCTTCTGAACCATTATCGTCTTCATCGGATGGACCACCGCTGCCACCACCGCCGACATTTGGATTATACAAAGGATGCGCTTCAATCAACTCCCGAATTCCTGGATTCACGATGTATCTCTCGTATAAGTCGTTGATTACCGCCGAAATAATCTCGGGGTGATATTCGTCGTTGGTGATTCCGAACGCTTGAAGAAACTGAATACGAAAAAGGGTGTCTTGGTCGTCGAGGTCTTCAATCATTTTATACGTTGGAACAAGGTCGTAATTATAACCCGAGAGATCGATTTCACTCACGTCTGTGGGGGTGGCGATATCATGAACGACATCGCTGACGGTGGCATCGACAACCTCAGCGCATACTTCTGTAACTTCGTGTTCGAGAGATTCTGGCGAGGACATAGAAAGCGACGATGTAATATATATAAATGTAGGAATACCTTTATATATCTAATGCAGAATTCTTATACTTAACGCGATCCACTAAATAAATGCTCTTGGTCACGGACCAACTCTCGTGAAGGCACGCCTCCGCGAATCCACCCGTTGACCGCTGCACCTTCCACATAATTCGCCGGGTTGTTAATCGTCGCCTTAAATTCCTCTTGAAGAGGATAGTCCGAATGGGCGGAGTTCAACTGCTCCGAAATTTGCGTAATGCTCTTCTTGTTGGTATTCATGTCACCATGAAGCATTCTCGATTCAAAATCGACATTCACCGCTCCGCGTCCTAAATAAGGGACGGTCTTGAATGGGCGCTCCAGAAGGCTCAATTTACACTTCGCATGCGTGTTCAGACTTCCAATCGAGAGCTCGGAGTTCGTATCGATGTTGCATCCACCGAAGCCAGTATGATGGCCGCCTTTGTAAAATACGTTGGGCTGGCTGGTTGCAAACTGAATCGGGCGCTCCATCTGACAATCCGTCGAAAAAAAGTTGTTCAACGCATAGTTGGCCGCATTCAGATTCTGGACGTTGCGTTGCGAGAGATCGCCTGTATCGCAACCGATACGCGACATATTATCAAAAGCAAAGTTATGAACGTAGGCCATTTTTCACCGTTTGGATTGGATTCGTGTATTCCTTTCTTGTATTCTATGCATATAAATAAATAAATGAATAAATAATAATAAATATTTATTTATGCGTGTAGCGTCTAAATACTAGGCGTTTAATGTCCTACCACCGCCCCAAGACGTGAATTTATACGCCCACATGCGAATTCATCTCCTTCCTTACACGATTTCATCTCTCCGTAACAGAACTTGGCAAATGCGTCTTGGTCGTTCGGAATCCTTGTATTCGCCACCGGATGAAACTGGCGCATCGACGAATCAAAGGCCACATTATCACCTAAAGTTCCGAATAATTTGCCATAGGTTTCTTCCGGTGTATGATTCGGGGCCTCCGCAGGCACATTCGACCCTTTAAATATCACATTACTCGCATTCGTATCGAAACTACCGCTCACGAATTGCTTGGTCGCTTCATTAATATCTGCCTCTACCGCAGGATTGAATGACGGCGCGGCATTACGGCGGCGAGGGTCGTCGCCGATTTCCGGAATCAGGGGATTCATGAGCGGATTCTGTGGGCGAGGTGCCGTAAATTCATCCCGCATCAGCTCATACATTTCTGGCTTGTCGATATTATTCGAGAAACCCTCTTTTGTTTTCAAGATCTGTTTTGCCTTCTCTGTTTCGGTTCCAGCTTTTCCTTTATGAACAAAGTTATAAACGATGACAATAATTCCTAAAGTAATCGCGCCAAGAATAAATAGTGAGAAGGCTGATGTGAGTAAGTAGCCTAAAATGGTGGCGAGGATAACGAAGCGAGTGATTGCGTTCAATTTGGCGGGGGGTTCCATCGACTTTTGCGGCCATATCTCACGAATGTAATCCTTATTCATAAGGACGGCGGGGTCTTCCATCCAAAATACTTGGTCTTTGTTCATTTCTTTCGTAGGTGTGAATGGAATGGAATATGGTCTCGTCTAATTTGATACTATATAATATACTAGAATACTTATATATTATGTAGATTGTATTTCTAATCGCTTTTCTCTTTCGCGGGTGCGGGTGCGGGTGCAGCGGAGGCAGGATTACGTGGCGTCTTTGCCGGCTTTTCACCCGACTGAAATACTGCGGTGGTTGCGCCATTTGAAACCTTCGGGGGGGCGGAGGCAGCGGCCTGTGCGGCCTGTGCGGCCTGTGCGGCCTGTGCGGCCTGTGCGGCTTGCTTATCCTGAACCTTCTTCAATAATCTCTCGCGCATCTGTGCTTGTTTCATATTCTTGTTCAGTTGTGACTGCATCGCCCCGAAATTCACTTTTCCACCGCCGCCCATTCCACCCGGCACATTCATCCCCATCTTGCTTAACATACTCGCCAAATTATTCATTCCCGGCATACTCTTCATCTTCGACATAAGCTCGCTCGCCTCTTGCATAATCTCGCTCTCTTTCAACTCACCCGACTTCAACTTCGAATCAAGTTTAGAGCCCACCGTCTTAATAATGCCGGACAACTTGGTCGGATTTTTAAGAAGTTGCTGAAACACTCCCTTCATCGAGGTCTCATTTTCCATATCCAAATTCAGGTCGGCTGCGGTCTCTTCAGCGATTTCCTTGGCAAGCTTGCCAATCTTTCCGTTCAGGATGCCCGAGAGATGCTCATGGATAGAACTCGCGTCTGGCATCGCGTGCGACGACGGCCCAGCTTGACCTGGCTGTTGCTGGTGCTGCGTCTGTTCCTCTGCGGCATGTCCCTCAAACGCCTGATTCATGAACTCGGTCGCCTTCTTAAATGTCTCATCCAGATTCGGTTGTTGTTCGCTACCATCAGCTCCAAACATCGACCCCATCTCACCAATCACCTCTTCGAGCTTCGTCTTCAACTCGTTATTATCGATGGCTTCGAAAAGCTTTGCGGTGTCGCCGAATGAACCCATGTCCGAGAGATTATTCACAATCGAAAACAGGATGAGTTGAAGATACTTCCAAATCGTGTCTTTCGTATTCTCAGTGATATCTTCGGTCGCCCAAATCTCTCGGAAATCGACACCAGGAAGGAAGCACACGGCCTTTGCGTCATCGTCGCTTGTGGCATCGGCGGCTGCGGCGGCGGCAGGGGCGGCGAGCATGGCCTCATTTTTATAGAGAATATCAAAAAAACGGACAGGATACACACTCTTACAATGTGTATATAACTCGATATACAATTCATCGGGCATCGGCTTCATTTCATGCGAATATCCCAAATACGCCGATAAGACCTCGCGATACTCGGGGAAAGAACCGTCGATATCACGCAGAAAATCGAGGATTATGGTTTGAAACTCGGCGGAAATGTCGTTGATTGTGACGGGTGCTGCCGATGCCGTGCGCCCGCCCGTGCTCTTTTTCGCACCGCTCTTCCCTTTATTATGGTGTGCTTTCTTATGTTGTTTATTACCGCCCATCTCGTTGTCTTGTATTGTATTGTTAATACAGTCGCGTAATATTTATAATAGATAATAGATATTTAAGTTAATTATCGCCGGTTATTTTACGCTCTCGGAATCTTCACTCCCAAGACCGATTGAATTTTATTCACATGCGTCGCATTATACACACAATTCCCGCCGCGTTCAATCTCGGCGATAATACTCACGTCCATATTACATTTCTGCGCGAGTTCTTTTTGGGTGAGTTTCTTTTCGCAACGCGCAGTTCGGACAGCGTCGCTTGTGGCTTTGGCGATGTATTTCGTCTTTTTTGCCATGTCGGCGTCGGTGCCGGTGCCTTTTGAAGCAGAAGTGGTTGCCGCGACAACAGCAGATGCTGAATTCTTGGTCATCGCCATCGATGCGAGTGTTGGCCTGGATGCTGCCGCTGCCGCGTCTTTATATGAAGTTACTGTCGCCGGTCTTGATTTACTCATCGTGACCGGTGTCCAGTCTTGGCAATCGGGTGCTTCACGTTCAGGTGTGCTATAACGGTTTCGTTGATTATTGGATGACATTATAATGACAAAAGGAGGGTCGTTATTATGTGTATAAGTGGTCGATTTATATCAATTTTATTCGGAAAAGATATAGACATATTTCAAGATGAATATATAATACTACTTGCGTCTCGTCGTCGTATATGACCTGGCTTCTCGTGCTAAATTCCATATTCTTTGTCGTAACATTATCTGAATATCTGATTTGTATGAAATATATCACGAACAACTATGGCTACAAAAATGAATGGTTCAGCGTGTTATTAAGTCTTGTTTTTACACCGTTTTATGGATGCCTTTTTATCCGTAAATTCTCATGGGACCGAACGAAGGCCTATTTTGTGCCGGAACGCCGCGCAGTGCTTAAATATCCCGTTTTCACCGGCGTCCTTTATACTGTGGAAACCGTATTCGTATTTTACGCGCTAAATACCGTTACTTTGAGTTATTATACAATACTGCGGTCGGGCTTCATTATATTTAATATCCCCTGGTTCAAATTTCTATTGAAAAAGCCGGTGACGCGTTTGTATTACGCGAGTTGTGCGGCGTTGGTTGTTTCACATGCGATTGCGACGGGGCAGTATATCCTTCAATACAATGGCGGTGATGGCAGTGGTGGCGGCGGTGATGGCGGTCTCGTTGTGCGGAATACCGTGATTATTTTCGTATCTTGTTTCTTGAATTCCGCGTATAATAATGTGATTGAATACGCGATGACGCGTCACGGTGATATGATATCCAACATTGATTTTCAGGTTCTATTTCAAGCGACATATTTCGTGCTTGCCGTGCCATGGGCAGTGTTTTATACCGTGAAACATACACCACCGCTCACTGCGGGGGCGATAACCATGTATTTCTTCATCGCATTTGGGCTACAACTTTACATGTATAATAAAATATATATCCTGAATACTCCGCAAACTGTAATTCCTGCGAATATTCTGCTTAGTGGGTTAGACCTGATTCGCCGCGTTATCCAACTCACGTATTCATTCGTATGTTTCAAAGAACCGTTTGATGCGATGATTGGGGTTTCGCTGGTGTTTTTAGGGGTGTCGGCGGGCTTACTGCTTTATCAGTATATTCGCGATTATCGGCGCAGTTATCGTGTGAATACTGATGATGATAATGATGCGGATGACGACCGTCATAAGATGCTGGAATTATCTCATATCGATAGTAGTAGTAGTAGTAGTAGTAACGGCTACGAAGGCGGGGATGAAAAAGTATGAAAGTGGAGATAGAGGTAAAATACTGCGAAATTGAGGAGGAATAGTGCCTCGGCCGCGAATATCTCTGTGTCTTGAATTACGCCGATGATGGTGACGACTGTGAAAAGAAATTGTGCGTAAAGAAGGAGGCGGAGGGTGTCGTGAATGTCGCAGGCGGTGGTGTGGTGGTGGTTGAACGTATGCCCGCACATAAACCCGACGATTGCGAAGAAGGCGGCGGCGGCAAAGATGTAATGCGACGGATTTTGCTCTGGAATGAATATCACGCCGAATATCCCGCAGAGGAGGACGAGAATGGCAGCGAGAGACCATCGCTGTCTCTGGTATTCATAAAGCACGGTGAATCCGGCCATGATGAGCATACATAGTGCGATAAAGTGACGGGTTTGGAATACTGGGGGGGGGGCATTATCATGTGGGTCTGGAGTGGCGGAAGCGGAAGCGAATGTTACGAAGGGTTCGGTGCTTGTGATGATGGCAGAGATGCTTTTTGTTGCCGTATCTGAATGTTGGTATTTGTAA
>Ga0194115_10000685_pt1 | contig 47907 bp, 61 predicted proteins | sample TA2MahsurfametaG_3_FD_148656 | JGI IMG/M metagenome (GOLD analysis project Ga0194115, IMG submission 148656) | Freshwater microbial communities from Lake Tanganyika, Tanzania - TA2015002 Mahale S4 surface | ecosystem: Environmental > Aquatic > Freshwater > Lake | place: Tanzania: Lake... | reverse complement strand
TAGTGGTACCTCAGGTGTATCACCAACAACATTACAGTGTTGGCTTAATGAAAGTGGTTCAACACCAACAATTAGTGGGATTACAACTAATCAGGGTTCTGGTTTGTCATATGGGTCATCTGTAACAACAATTTATATTGGAGAAACAAATTCAGCAAAAGTAGATTTTCTTAGAAATTTAGTTATAGGTTCACAATTCACATTAACAACTACTTTAAGTGGTATTGGTTATTGGTTCACATATCAAGTTACACTTAATTTAAATGGAGCAAACATAACAACCTTAAATGTTTCATATGTTAATTCTAATTTAGGTGGTTTTACGTTTTTAACAACTGGAAACACAGTTTGTTTGTCAACAAACAATGCTGTTGGAACATCAGGGTCTTCAGGATCTAGTGGTAGTAGTGGTTCTTCAGGAACATCTGGATCTAGTGGTTCAAGTGGAACAAGTGGTTCATCGGGAAGTTCAGGAACATCTGGATCTAGTGGTTCTTCAGGTAGTTCAGGAACATCTGGATCTAGTGGTTCAAGTGGTACAAGTGGTTCATCTGGAAGTTCAGGTTCAAGTGGTTCATCGGGAAGTTCAGGAAAATCTGGATCTTCAGGAACGTCTGGGTCTAGTGGTTCTTCAGGAACATCTGGATTAGCCACTATCAATAATAATTTCGATAATTTTGTTCTAACAGCAACTGGTGTTGCTGGTACTATTCAAGGTGAACCTGCCCTTCAGTTTAGTAGTCCAACGTTAAGTTTTACAGGGACAGGATCATCAACGCTTGGAGCATCACAAATATATTTGAATGGAGGCACATCAAATAGGATTGATTTCAATGCGAATGGGGTTGGTGCTCCAGCGTTCACAACAAGGAGTGCTGGTACAAAAATTACGTTATATCCACAAGTTGATGGCTCTAATGTTGATTATGGTTTTGGTATCTTATCAGGTGCTTTATGGTATTCTGTACCACAAGCAACAAGTTCACATTGGCATGCATTCTATGGAGGTACAACTGAAAGAATGAGAATAATGGGTGATGGTCAAATCAGACTAGGTGCTGGGACTGTTTCACTTCCAGTAATTTCTGCTGGTTTAAATAGTTCCGATACCAACACTGGAATTTACTTTCCTGCTGCCGATACCATTGGATTTGTTAGGGGTGGTGCAGAAGCGATGAGGATAGACTCCAACGGAAGAATCAATCTTCTGGCGGGATCTGCAGCTAATCCAATCTTAAACGCTGGTCTAAATTCTTCAGACACCAACACTGGAATTTACTTTCCTGCGGCGGATTCGATTGGATTTTCAGTAGGAGCAAATTCCGTAGGTGTTATGAATACAACGGGATATGGAATTCAAACCGCTTCTCCTTCAGCCTTTATACATTTATCATCTACACCATCATCCTCTAAATGGATAAGATTTGATGCCGAACGTAATGCTGCAGTACCGCCTGAAAATAATGGAGGACCACCTGACACTGCTATAGGTACTAATGGTGCGATAAATAAGTATCTCCAAGAACCAGATGTTTGGATGGAAGTTATACTTGATTCGGCTGGTAAAGGTGGTGCTGTAGTTTTAATTCCTTGTTACTTACCAGGTTAATTTATGATAACTGATCCTCAAATAATTAAAAAAATCAAAAATAGCGGAGCTATGGTTATAACAGTTGACTTGGAAGATTTTAAAAAAAAAATAAAGGGATACCATCCACTAGGCGAAAATAATTCACCGCCTGAAAATTTTTTTGTGGCCAAAGAAAAAATTTCACAATTGAGATCAGACCCTCCCCCAAAAATAAATGTTCCAACAAAAATAGAAATTAAGATATCGGAAGGAAAGGGAATGGGGGTTTTTGCAACTCAAAAAATTTTGGAAGGAGAAATAATTGAAACATGTGTATTGTTAACAATACCTAAAGAAGGTAATCTTCTCACCGACTACAGGTTTCTTTATCCAAAAAATACACTCACTGAGTATGTAATTCCACTTGGGTATGGATGTATTTATAATCATTCTAATTCACCAAATGCTGATTGGAAAGACCATCCCGAATATAAAGCTTTCAATTTCTTTGCCTTGAAAGATATAGAAATCGGAGAAGAGATATGTATTTATTATGGTGGAGATGATTACTGGAAGGCAAGAGAACACACTAAATTAATTTAAAACTAAAAAACTATGGCAATACAAGTAACAGGATTGTTTAAAAATCCAACATCCAATCTGATCCACGAGTCACCATTAATGAAACTTGTTCCAATTTTCTCATTCAAAGGTAAATTGGATTTAGATGTTCATATTAACGATTTTGGTGTCGATACGATCGTATACAAAGATATTGATAGAACGTTATTACAATATGATAATAACATAACAGATCCATATAACAAAATAATTTCCGCATTGGAAAATTACGTAATTAATGATCTTAAAACAAAAAATTCAATCAATTCAGGATCAACCTTTACAAAGATATAAAATAATTTATTATTACTACCATGAAAGTTACAAACGAAGAATTCCAAAAAATACAGGAAATACGTCAACAAGGTATCAATTTGATGAATGAATTTGGTAGATTGAAAATGGATGAAATTATACTCAAAAGAAGATCAGATGATCTTACCAAAAAATACGATATATTCACCGAAGAAGAAAAAAACTTTTTTGATTTACTTACCTACAAATATGGTAAAGTAATTATTGATTTAGAGACTGGTGAAATCACAGAAGAATCAATCCAGTCCTAATTTCTCAAACACCTGTTTTGAGGTAATTGATCTTTGACAAATGTGTTGTTTTTTGGTTCCTTTATAAACTGGACACCAATCCCAATCAGAAGGATCAAATGTGAAAACTTCATCATTCCAACAAAAAACACAAGTATTATCGTTGTATATTCTTGTTGTGTTTGCTGTAAATTCATGACCGGGTTTGGCAAAACCATTGATCATATAGGTATGTTTTCCAAGAGCCCAGTTGATCCAAGATAATCCAGAACCAAGTCCAATAAATTTATCTGCGTGGACAAGTAGTGTCATAACTTCTTGAAGTGATTTATTTTTGAAATTAAATGTTTCTGGTATTTTATATTCCTTTTGTGACACCACAAAAATATCATAACCTTTTGATTTAATCATTTGAGCTAATTCACACCAATTCTCAAAAGACCATTCTTTACACCCAGCGGTGGCTTGTGGGCCAAAGACAACATATCTCTTTTTATGTGACTTTTCATAGTTTTCTATATGAAGACCATAGTTTAACTCAAAAAAATTTAAACCAAGTATATCCGTTGCGGTTTGTTGAAGTGGAATTAAATTAACTTGATTTGGGTTTCTATCCGTATCATTCCATAGTCCATCCTTTTTGTACCAACCAATTCTATAAACAGCATAACACATATGACTTTCACCAGGTTTCACGAATTGAATACTACTGTAGTAACTTAATTTTTCAAATAAAAAATTTTGGAAAGTGGACAGTAAAACCTTACAATTATGTTTTTTCTGAAACTCGACAGCATATGGAACCCAACCAATGGTATCACCCAAAGAACTTGATTCCAAGGAAATTAAAATTGTTTTACCAGTTGGATCAAACTTATCAACAATTTTCCCGTTCACTCTTATCTCCCATTCAACAAAGTATTTGATTGAACATGCACACCACATTCCATTTGAAATGGTGGTTAAATATTTAACTTCATTTGTTTTCGAGTTGATAAATTCAATAAAATATTCTTGAGGGTTATGTCCGATAATTTCAACTCTCGGGCCATCCAAGTATGTAACTTTTATTTCATTTTGAATTGGTTTTTTTCTCAACTCGACCATAAATTCATCAATGATTGTTTTTGCTTTTAAGGTAACGTTTGACCAACTAAAATCTTTTCGAATTGTAACGGATTCTGAAACCGCTCTGTCTTTATATGTTTCCCAACGACTGTAAACATCTCTCATTACACTTTTAAGTTCGGTAAAATCTGGTTCATAATAGTTTCCAACAGGTGTATTGAAATGATTGTAAGTGTTTGCTGATACTGGGCTTTCGTGTAGAACTTTTACAGGAATACCATTACCTGTTGCAAATTGCATTTGTCCTGAACACTCAGAATAAATCGATGGTGTTCCACAAGCCATCGCTTCGAGCAATGGTAAATTCCAACCTTCACTTCGAGCACAAGATAAAAATACATGACAAGATTTAAGTAACTTGATATACTCTTCACGTGAGGGAAAATGAAGAACTTTGATACGTGGATCGTTCAATGAAAAATGTTCTAGACGTTCTTCTGTTGTTTTGAAACCATCATTACTAAATGGATTATCAATAGACACAATAAGATCCACAGGTTCATCATTTGAAAATGTATTCAAAAAAGCCTCAATGATCTCCTTAGTTGATTTTCTGTAATCCCATCTACCAGCGAGAAAAAATTTAAAACGACCATCCGATGTTAAATCACAATTAACTTTTTCTGGATAAAAAATATCAGGATCAATTCCTTCAGGAACCACCTTGATTTTATCTGGATGATATCCTTGTTGAATTGAACATTGTCTTTGCCATTCTGATGGAACCCATAACTGATCAAATTCTTTGAGTTTGTCGAAAAAATGTTGGGGTTGCAGGGTTGACTCCCAAACATTGTAAGCAATTTTTGGCCCAACATAACGATCATAAAAAATATGATGATCGGTTTCACATAAAACAATATTGAGATTATGAAAAAATTCTTTCGATTTGTCAGGATAAATTGGAAAATCAGATCTAGTATTATCATTATTCCAAAGTATTTGTGAGACTAGTAACCGTTTATCGGTATCGTTAATATAAGATTCTCTATCGTGTGGAGTTTCATTATATCCATCCCAACTTGAACCTATGGTAAAGTTTCTTACTTTTAAATCGTAGTGTTTTGAAAGTTCACGAAAAAAATCTCGTGAATGTTGATTGTAACCTGTTGTACCTATGTATGAACAGTGAGCAAATATTTTTGTTTCGGACATAATTTGTTGAAATTAATTTTAAGTATACTATATTTTTTACAAAAAAAAATGTTTGTATACACTAGATTAAGTGAAGATAAAAGATCCGTTTTTTATAAAAATGTTTCAGATCGAACAATAGAAGTTCGATTGGAAGCGTATGATTGTTATAGTGAACGAATGTTATTTCATAATGAATTGACGTGTGAACCGAATGTTGAGTATTTTACTTATTTTGGTAACAGTTATAAAAATCGTAAATTATTAATTTTTGATAGAAATACCAATCAACTAATCGCTCCGTTTGTTTTAGACGGCCCAGATAATCTTAATACTGCTGATTACAAAAATTACATTCGTAATCTTTTAAGTTTTGTAGTTAAAGAACATGAGATACCGGGAGTTGAATATGTAATTAATGAACATGCATTTATTCACGAATACCAAGATATTATAGATGTTGAGGTTAATGATGTTGTTGTTGATGTTGGATTTAACTATGGGTTATATTCACTGATGGCACTTAAAAAAGGTGCCAAAGAAATTTGGGGATTTGAACCAAATTACAGAATATACAATAATTTAAAAAAGTATTTCCCAGATCAAGAAAAGGTACATATTTTTAATTTTGCGGTTTGGGATAGAAATTCACTAACAACGTTTTACGATGATATTGGACATTTAGGTTCTGGGATTTATGAAACATTACCAAAAGAGTCTGTACTCGATTCTTATGAAGTAAGGACTATTAATCTCTACGATTTCCTTATTTATCATAATATCTTACACATTGATTTACTTAAGATAGATTGTGAAGGAACTGAGTACGATATCATTGAATGTATCCCAAATGATTATCTCAAAAATGTCAAAAAAATTCACATTGAATATCACATGAATGATGATAGTATTAACCTTCAAAGAATGTTGACCAAACTAGAACAATGTGGTTTTGAAGTAAATTTCGGACATAATTCGAACATAAACACTTGGATTGGAATGATTTACTGTAAAAACAATGGCCAACGGAGTTCATAAAATTACTGAAGAGTTTGAAAAAGCTCTTTCTGATTATACTGGAGCACCTTATGTTGTTTGTTTGGACAATATGAGTAATGCCCTTTTTTTATCATTGTACTACGAACACAAAATTAAAAACAATATAAAATCTGAAACAATTGAAATACCATCAAGAACATATCCATCAGTTCCATGTGAGATTATTCATGCAGGTCTTAAAGTTACCTTTGAACCCGTTGATGGGGAAACATTAAAAGGTGCCTATCAACTCAAAGGAAGTAATGTTTGGGATTCAGCCCTAAAGTTTACAGCCGATATGTACATCCCAAGTAGTCATATGTGTATATCGTTTACAGGGCCATACAAACACTTCAAATTATCAAAAGGTGGTGCGATCTTAACAGATAATTATGACGCGTATCTCTGGTTCAAAAGAGCAAGATTCAGTGGGAGAAGAGAGTGTTCATATCATGATGATTATTTTGACATGCTAGGTTGGAATTTTTATATGATACCAGAATTAGCCACAAGAGGAGTTCTCCTTATGTCACAATTTTATAATGTAGATGGTACTAAAAAAAATAATCCAGATCTAGAACTACCATATCCAGATCTATCCGAATTCCCAATTTATAAAACATGAAAAAAATTTTAATTGTAGGGGGTTCTGGTGGTCTTGGTAGACAAGTCACAGAACTTCTTAAAAACAAATATACAATTCATTCTGTCGGATCTAGTGAAATTGACATTACAAATTTAAAATCTTGTAAAGAGTTTTTTGAAAAAGAAGATTATGAAATTGTTTTGAACTTTGCAGGAATAAATTATGATTCATTTGTACATAAGATTGATGAATCGAATATTGGGGATATTGATAAAATGTTACAGGTAAACATTTATGGTACAATAAATTTAGTATCAAGTGTTCTCAAACAAATGCGAAAAAAAAATTATGGAAGAATAATACTTATCAGTTCTATTCTTTCAGAAAAAGAAATAATTGGTACGAGTGTTTATTCTAGTTGTAAAGCTTTCATAGATAAATTTGTAAAAAATACTAGTCTCGAAAATATAAAAAATGGTATAACAGTAAATTCATTACAACTTGGGTATTTTGATGGTGGTATGACATATACTATACCAGAAAAAAATTTATTAACAATTAAAGAGTCTATAGGATTACAAAGATTTGGTAAAATAGAAGAATTGATCAATGCTATTGAATTTTTAATAAATACTGAATACATAACTGGAACGAACATAAAATTAAATGGTGGTTTATGAGTTTTCTAAGTAACGAAGATCTAAATAAAATAGGATTTAAATTTTTGGGAAAAAATGTACTTATTTCTGATAAGTGTTCAATATACAACCCAAAAAATATAACTATAAATGATAACACCAGAATTGATGATTTTGTTATACTTTCGGCTGGGGATGGGGGAATTGAACTTGGACACTACGTACATATTGCGTGTTATTCATCTATTATAGGTAAAGGTAAAGTTATTATGAAAGATTATTCAGGTCTTTCATCAAGAGTTTCTATTTATTCATCCAGTGATAGATATGATGGAAGATTTATGACAAATCCTTGTTTACCATCTCATGTGGTCAATACGGTACATAAAGATGTAATAATCGGTAAACATGTTGTTATAGGTTCTGGTTCTGTGGTTTTACCCGGTGTAGAACTTGTTGATGGTTGTGCTGTTGGTGCGATGAGTTTGATTAATAGGTCAGAATTGGAACCATATGTACTTGCAGGTATTCCAGCAAAAAGAATAAAAAAAAGGGAAAACGATATCTTCGAATTGGAAAAAAAAGTATGAATTTACCTGACGAAAATAGATTGAATTTTGTTATCTATCTTTTTACTTCGTTTGCCCAAGCAATGACTGGTGGACTTATAGCGTTACACAAACTAGCATATAAGTTGGCGGAAAGGGGTAACAATGTGTTTATATTTTGTGAACCTGAGTTCCCACATCCAAACATACGAGTAATAAATTCATACCAATTATATGATATTGAGTTTATGTCAGGCCATAGTTGGGATAGATTTACATTTCCTTTACATAAAACAATTTCAATTTACCCACAAATAACAAGAGGTAATCCTTTTAATACTCAACATGTTGTTAGATGGATACTTTATGATACACAATCAGATATTGAATCACATTATAATGATGATGATGAATATTTTTTACATGGAGATTTTAAAACGTTTAAGAAAGTGGATAATAAACCACTCACAGTTGTAAATTATTATTTTGATAAATTATACAAAACAAATTTTGGGAAAAGAAAGGGATTTTGTCATATTATACATAAAAACACACCACCAACTGGTGAAGATATTTTTGAAAAATTGGGATCTTTTGATTTAACAAATTGGAAAACAAGTGGTCGACATGAATATCTGAGAGATTGTTTAAATGAGTATGAATATATGCTCACGTATGATCAAAAAACATTTTATTCATTAGCCGCTGGATTATGTGGAACTAAAACTATAATACTAAATGCTGGTTCTCCATATGTTTTTACACCAAATGCTTATACAGAGTCTGAAGATTACAAAACAAGTATGACACCGACAGAATATAGATTAAGAAACCCAATTCAAGCGTTTGGGGTTGCGTATGGATGGGATGATATTTCTTGGGCGAATAAGACAATTGATTTTGTTCCAGATTACCTCAAAGAACTAGAAAAAATTGACGATAAAACTGTAGATAGTTTTGTTGATTTTTGGGAAAAAAAACTGATGATTGAATAATATGGAGATTACTCAAATTTTTGATTTAAAAATAGGTCTTATACAAATTTGGTTTGGCACAATACCTGACTATTTTGAGTATCATCTTGAAACAATAAAAAATATAGATTTTATTGATTTCCATTTTTTTACGGATCAAGAATTGGATATAGAACAATCCAATTTTTATTATTATAAAATAGACAGAGAGTATGTCACGCAACTTTTGTCAAAGAAGTTAAATTGTAAAATTGAAATAAACTCAGATAAAAAATTCTGTGATGTTAAAGCAGCACTGAGTGATATATTTTATTTGTACATCAAAGATTACGACTACGTTGGGTGTTATGATATTGATACTTTGTTTGGTGATGTAAATAAATTTTTGAAACCACATTTGGGTTTTTATGATTTTATCAGTATTGGTGAAAAAACATTTTATAATAGATTATCTGGACCATTTTTGATCTACAAAAATTCAGAAGAACTAAGAACTTTGTACAAAACAAATGAATTCATTCGTTGTATAAGTGAATCTGATGTCAAGTTTTTTGAAGAAAATGAACTAAATAAATTAGTTTCAGAAAAATATACAAAATACATTATCAGTGATATAAATGTTGATCCATCCAATGCTAAGTTACTTTATGAAACCAATTGGAATGGGGGACAACTTTATTGTGGTAATAGAGAAATTTTTATTCACCATTTCTACAGAAAAAATAATACAATTCTGGGAAAAATCGGAAATACCGTTTTTTCTAAATTTAAAAAAGTATTGTTGGATGATTTTATGTGGGTTGTCCATTTTTCGAAAAGTTATGAAAAATATGTACCACAACTACTAAAGAGTATCCACAATTATTCTAACAGAAAATGTATCGTTTATACAATTAATTATGATAGTGAATTAAAGTATGAGTATCAGTATATTTCAGATCAATTTATTTTCATTCGATTGGACATAGAACCTAGTAAACCAGACACCAAAGGACGAGATTCAGCAATTATGAACTCCAAACCTTTTATATTGTCAAATGCTCTCGATCGATTTCCAAATAAAAAGTTTGTTCATATTGATACAGATATTTCTTTGACAACTAATTCAGATAAAATATGTCAATATTTTGATCAATTGGAGGATTATCCTTTAATTAATTCACACATACACGATGTAATTTATTTTTATGGATTTGCTGAAGATGGGGGACTAACGAGTTCGTTACACATATTATTAGAAGCGATAGGTGTTGACACCAACGTACCACTTCCAAGAAGAAAATGTAATATTATAATTTTTGATGAAAACTCAAGATGGTTTTTTTCCGAACAAATGGAATTGTATCATAGATTCAAAAATTCAGATGACCCAGCAGTTTTAACACTTCACGATGAGGACACGGCTAATGCAGTTCTAACCAAGTATCAACTGTATAAATGTTTACCACTTATAGACATTGAGGAAACTTTTGATTTATCTATGGACGTATTATACAAATACAGTTATAGTCTTACACCAATTTCTGAACATGTAAGTTTACCAAAAAATCTGAATGAAATTTTGTTCTTTCACGGATTCAAAAGTGAAGAGGATTTCGAAAACATAAATCAACACTATGGTAAAAAAACACTATCACACGATGATATTGACATTTACTATAGAGATGAAACTTTATTTATTGAAAGAAACAATTATATGATCGATAAAAAATTTGAACAAAAAGTCGATCTAATCATCTACAAAGAAAATTACACCGAAATCTTTAATTTTTGTTGTCAAGATATATTCAATAATAATCTGTTTTTTATATCCCAATTTTATTTACAACCATCAACTTACTTACTTGAGATAGTTGAAACCAATTCAAGAAAAGTAATATATCACAATCACTTCCAAATATGATATCAGTCAATTACACAGAACAAGGAATAAACGTAAATGTTGAAAAAACTTACGGAATATTCAATTTACCACTCAAAGTTTGTTTCAACAAGTTTATTTCAAATGAAATCATATGGCATTCACTCAACAACGATTATACATACTCGACATTTCCACAAAAAGAAATGATCAATGTCGAAATACTAGATTCAATGGGAAATCAAATATTGTTCAAAAAATGGAATGTAGTTGAACAAGGAAGTTACATTTATAGACAGTTGTATTTTTATTGTAAAAACATTCTCAGTTCAGGTCGAACACCAAATGGACTTGCGATTGGAACACACGATGGCGAATTTGGTGAATGGGTTCCAGTCGCTGATGAACATCTGAGTAATATTTGTTTGGTTGAAGGAACCAAATCCCATTTCGAGAAACTCAAAAAAAACTTTGAAAATAACAAAAATATAACACTAATACACGATATCATTACACCACATGGAGGTAAAGTTGTTTTTTTTGAAGGTGGTCTTGGTTATACCAATTCCGTAGTTGAAAGAGTTATTCAATCCTGGGAAACAGAACAGATATATTCAGATAAAAGAAATTCTACATCAATAAATGAATTGATAAAACATTTGCATTCTTTGGATTGGATTCATTTAGACTTGGAAGGACTTGACGGTCAAATTATTATGAATATGGATATTCTTCCAAATTTTATAATTTACGAACATAATAATCTTCTCGAAGATGAAAAAAAAGAATTGGAATTATTTTTAAAAACAAAAGGATACGAAATTTATTGTGAATCGGTATCCTGTTCTTGTATCAAGTGAACTATTTTCGTTTGTAACTATTGAGTTCGTTGAATTTCTTCAACACTTTTAGAGTGTCAAGATAGTTTTTCTCAGCTCGATCGATTTCTTTCAAGTCAGAACTGGATTCCAAAATGGAATTGTATTCCTTTTCGGCATCTTCAACTAATTTCTCAATTGATTTGATTAGTTTCATGATAGTAAATATAACTTAAAGTATATTTATTAAAAAAAAATTATGCCAAACGTATTTAAATATTTAAGCAATGTACAAGGATATGCGGCATCTGGTACTACTCAAGGCCCATGTGTAGGAGTGTTAATATATGGCCCACATACTGGAACTGTATACTGGGAATGGGATATAGGTTCTTGTGAGAACCCATACTTTGGATGCCCTCCGGGAAAAGGTTGTATTACTCTTAATTCATCATATGCTCAATTTCCATATACGATTTGTACATCCGATTTTGGGAGTTTACAGGTTACAGGAACCCCTGCAGCAGCTGAGCAGTTTCAAATACCTAATACATGCCCTCAACCATCAGGTTCAGAAGGGACTATGACTTATTTAAATGAATGTGGTATTCAAACAACCATTAATTGTTCTTATGCATACATAGATGAAATTACTGAGCAACCTGTAGGAGTTATAAATGTCTATGGATATAATTTATCTGGCACTAATTGTAACTTTTCTAGTATACAAAGTTATACTCAATATAATAAATCAACAAGTTCAAGCATGGACTTAGCAACAATATGTAAGGGTGTTATGTGTTTGGGTATGGGTAGTAACCAACCTTATGGGCCTACAAATGTTACTAACTATTTTGCTGGCCTTACACCACCAACAAATGGTTTTACTATTTACACGGTTAGGAGTTGTGGTACCTATGACGTAAGAACAGCAACAAACACAAATGAATTAATTTCTATTTCAAGACAGTATGGTGGAACTGGAAATACTTTAAATGATGCCATCAATTTTTTTAATAACAAAATTAATTTTTTATGTGTTAATAAAGATTATCCAGCAATTGTAACAAATGGATTAGGATATTTGATTGATCCTACATTTATTCCTTCATATTTTAGTGGAACTTCTTTTGTAAATACCCTTGGAAGACTCAACGGTTGGTCAGGAGACCCTTCAACAATTACAACAACAAATTTAAATTACTCAGCAACCTCTACAGGATCTTGGTATGTTGTAAACTCAGGACGAATATCGTCAACATATAGTAATGCTAATATTGGAACAATAGATATGTGGTTAAGAACCAGTGGAGCTACTTTTCAAGATACAGTAATTTGGGAGACTCAAAATTTTTCAGGTATTACTGGTGTAAGGTTACGAATAAGTCGACCCTCAGAGACAAACAGTATAAATGTTTCCGATGGAACTAATTTGTATACAAGAACTAGTATTTTTTCAAATAATACATGGGTAAATGTAGTTGTTACCTTTGATGGTTCAAATTTGAGGTTATACAAAAATACAGTCCTCCAAGGAAGTGTAATATCTTTTACTTGGTCAAGTAATCTTTCTGGTTTTCACTATGGAGGAGGATCCCTTGCTTCATTTGAAGGTTTATTAGGGTCGTTGAAAATTTATAGTACAGCCTTAAGTGCTACAGAAATATCACAAAACTACACAAATTACAACCCAAATAATTTTTAGTGCCACAACCTGTTAAATATTCAACATCGTCAGTTCCAAATTCAATTAAAAAAGGAAATATGGCGATCGGAGTTAATTCGGTTGACTATGGTGATGGTTCAGGATGGTATAATACCATAGATGTACCAACAGGTGGATACGTCGTATATGTAAATAAAGCTTCCAATGGGCCATCAATTATGGTTCCACCAAATGACACAGCTTTAGTTGGTGCGGCAAGATCTTTTGGTGCTTCTGCATCTGTTACAACTGCGGCTGGTGCTTTGAATTATTTTGCATCACAATCGGATATGATGGTTGTTAATAAGAATTACAATAATATTGTTACAAGTGGATTGGTTTTAAATGTTGATGCTTCATTTGTCGCGTCTTATCCTGTTAGTGGAACGAGTTGGTATGATATCAGTGGTAGTGGAAATACTGGGACGTTAGTGAATGGGCCGACATTTAATACGAATGGTTGGATACAATTTGATGGTACTAATGATCAAGTAAATATCGCAAATAATGCGTCTTTACAAATTACTGGTAATCAAACCTTAGAATTTATTGTTTATCCAGAAAGGAGAGACAGAAGACAGAATTGGTATAATAAATCTTACGGTGGTGAGGGAACTATAACATATGAAACTGGTGGTACAATGAATTATTTTTGGGGAACAGCAGGTTCTGATAATCAACCATACCAAGGTGTTGGATCGGCAGCTCCATCATTAGCAACATTAAATAGATGGTATCACGTTGTTTTAGTTCGTGAATTATCAACACCAACTAAAACTGTAAAATGGTATATTAATGGTTCACTAAATGCAACGTCAACAGCTAGTTATACAGCAGCAACAGCAAGTTCTACTCAAATTACACTTGGTAACGGTTATACCAATCCTTTCTTGGGTCGTTTACAATTTACGAGACAATATAATATTGCCCTCTCATCATCTCAAGTTTCACAAAATTATTATGGCGGTCCAATAGTTACAAGTGGGTTAACATTTGCTGTCGATGCTGGTAATTTGGTATCATTTCAAAATGGGTCTGGATCTACTTTTTCATTGGTTGGATCATATACAGGTACATTACAAAATGGAGTATCTTACACTACTGGAGGTGGTGGTAGTTGGGATTTTGATGGATCTGACGATTGGATATCAATTCCCACTTATACTTTTGGTAATGGTGGTTGGACTTGTAATGTGTGGGTAGTTGGTGATATTGTGGGGTATAGTTCATATGCAAATATTGTTTCAAATAGTAGTGGTGGCCCAGTCAGTAATGCTATGGGAATTGTAAGCAGTAAAATACATTATGCTAATTATGATGGTGCTTGGAAATTTAATCCTGGTAATACAACATTAACAGCTGGACAATGGTATATGCTTACTTGGGTTAATTATTCAGGTGCTACAGCTCAACAAGGTACTATGAAAATGTTTGTTAATGGTAATGTAGATTCTGGAGTGTTTAATTCATATACAACTAATGGTGGGCCATGTGACGCTATCGGTAGAAATTGGTTTAGTTACTTTAATGGTAGAATAGGATTAGTTCAATTTTACAATAAATCGTTAACAGATGTAGAAGTTTTACAAAACTTTAACGCATACAGAAACAGATTCGGTCTTTAAAATATTTAACATTATGACACAAGAATACGAAAACAGAAGGTTTGTTATTTTTAATGTAACAGAACTCAATCTCATAGATTTCAATCAAGTTTATGAGACCTCAGAAGAAACCGTTAGAAAATCGGTTGATCAAACAAAAACATTTGTAAAGTATGATATACCACAACCATCATCAGTTGCGGCACTTACAACAAAATCTCAAGAATATACCTATGATGAGATTTTACAAATACTATCCACACCAGAGTGGACGGATCCAAATCCGATAGAACATTAATTTCATTTTTTGTGGTTTCCATTCACAAACAAATAACTAATATTATGTTGTGAACAATTGGAAAGACAATTTAATATTCGTTTCAGCACAACCAGATATCCCATATTTTCATTGGCAATGTGAGGTTTATCTAAATAATTTCTTAGAGCTTGGAATCCCAAAAGATAATATTCACATATTATTTGGAACTCAAGATAATGAAAAGTTATCTCCTGATGCAAAAAAACTAAAACAATACACAAAAAATATTTTTAGTTTCAAAGATGAAAGAGATAAAAAACATTATATCCCAAGTATTAAACCATTTTTAATTTACAAGTGGTTAAAACAAAAAAAACAAAGAGGTAAATTACTTTTTGTTCATGATTCTGATATCATATTTAACTCACTACCTAATTTTGATCAACTTATTCAGGATGATATTAATTATGTTTCAGATTGTCGAGGTTATTTGAATCACAACTATTTAAGATCTTGTGATAATAGATATTATGAAAAACATTCAGATAAAATTTATAGTGGTCAATTAATTCGTGAAATGTGTGATATAATTGGTGTTGAACCAAGAACCATCAGAGACCAAAATGACAACACGGGTGGTGCACAATATTTATTAAAAGATCAAGATTGGCAACTTTGGTATAAGATATACAAAAATTCAAATTTATTGTTTGATAGAATAAAAAGATTTGATAATGAGTATCCGATTGAAAACGGACAATTACAAGTTTGGACAGCGGAAATGTGGTCAATACTTTGGAACCAATGGTTTATGGATAAACAAGTGAGAATAACTGATGAATTAAGTTTCTGTTGGGCAAGTGACAAGATCACAGATTGTGATGACAAAAAAATATTTCATCTAGCTGGAGTGACCGAAGAAATGAGATTAAATACTTTTTACAAAGGAGATTTCATCAATGTAAACCCATTGAATGTATTGAAAAACAATCCAAATTTTTTCAATTTTATCGATAAAACATCCGCAACTAATTTATATGTTGAGTGGATGAAATTAGTTTCAAAAAAACTAATTTGAGTTATTTATAGGTAATGACTTTTTCATATTCCTTAAGTGCGTGTTGTCAAAATGGTTTAACATTTAATGTTACCACAAATGATGTTTTACCATCATTGAATAAGTTTGCTTGTATTCAAACCATACAATACTCTGGATGTGCTCAAGTAATTATCTATAATTCCTCATATCAAGAGTATGTTTACCAATCGGTATCACCTTACGTGTTTGATTCTTGTGATGGTTGTTATTCATTTTGTAATTGTTCACCATCATGTAATACTTGTGTTGAATACGAATTAGTTAATAGTGGTAGTGAAGTAACTGTATATTTTACAGATTGTAATGGATATCCGAGACAATTTGTTTTGGGAGATACGGCGACAGATTATGTTTGTGCCAAACAAGGAAGTGTAACATCAATAGATGGTGTAACCATTACATCTGGTGGCACATGTACTTTTGCACCATTCTCAACTATTTGTGGTAAATTCAGTGGAACATCAGCTCCTGAAGGTGTTACCATTCAATACGAAGATTGCTTCACTGGTACTAATGTTAGCAACAAAGTATTGACAGTTCAATACGGATCTTCCCTCGAAATAGCTTATTGTGCTTCTGTCCAAGGAAATATTATTGAGGGTAGTTTGGTTTCAGATGGTGGTTTTATAGCCTTTTGTGATTGTGAAGTTGTACCATCCACACCAACACCAACACCTAGTATCACATCAACTTTTACACCAACACCAACCAACACACCATCAAATACAACTTCACCTACAGTCACACCTACAAACACTATTACACAGACTGTTACACGATCATCAACAACACCAACACCAACACCGACTACTGACCCGACTTTTGACATCTATCTACTTCAAACTTGTTGTGGAAATATAAAATTCAGATTTACCAATATTCCGGGTACTTTACTTGTAGGTCAAATTTATAATATTTCAGGCCCATATATTAATGAGTGTGCGGAAGTAATTACATATCAAGACGAAGGAACCATTTACCCTTCAGCTGGATCCACATTCACACAAATTGAATTATGCAGCGACGTATCATGTACTTGTCCAACACCAACACCAACACCCACACCACAATGTTTATGTGTAAATTATAATGTTTTCAATGGAGGTATTGATGGGTATTTTTCATATACAGATTGTGATAATAAATTCATAAATGTTTTCATTGGTGAAGGTGAAACATATACCTTTTGTGCTTGTTTAAATAGTCTTATATTACCTGAAACGTTTTCTAGTTTTCTAATAGGTGATTGTATACCAGTAAGTCCAACAAACCAACCAACACCAACTCCAACACCATCAAATTTACCACCAATTTTACCGTGTTCAGTATCGAATTATTGTTTAAATACATACTTTGACCCATTAGAAATTTACAATGGTGAATATTATTCTGCTGGAACATACAATTCGAGAACTTATTTTACAGGAACTACTGGAGTTTATATTTTTTATAACACAGGAACAACTTCTTGGTGTTTATCGACAGTCGTTGGTGGAAATTGTTTGTTAAGAGGTTCCACACCTTGTAATGGCTCTTGTCCTGATTTCAACTCAACGTATTTCACAAGTGGTGTCTGTCTAACAACAACGACCACAACATCTGGATGTGAAATATTCGATTTCGAAGGATATTTTGATTGTGCTCCTACAGGGATTACACCAACCTTATCAGCAACAATGACACCAACACCAACAATGACAATGACACCGAGTTCAACAAATTATTGTTTTTCATATACTGGTGACGTTAGTTTTAGTTCATATACATCAACAACCACTACAAGTACAACGACAACAACAACCATAAACAGAGATTTATTAGTTACTGGTGAGGAAAACTACACAATAATTAGTACATTATTTTTAAGTCCTGGACAATGTTTTTGGTTCAGATTATGCGATAGTTTAGTAGATTATTATATTCAACCATCAGATTTGTTCGATGATGTGAATTTGGTTATCAATAGAATATATGATATGGATATAAATGACGTGAGATACTGTTATACTTTCTTAGGTGCTATTACAGCATCTCCAAATGCTTTCACTACAGAAATAAACACCAACTATGTCAATTGTGCGACATGTATAAGTAATTTGTAATAAGACAATGCCAATTCAAATTTCAATAAATGCGATGACAGGATCAAGTCCATATGATGTTTATTTATGTGATAGTCAATTGATTAATTGTTTTTACATTCAAACAATAACAACATTACCATATGTATTTGATGTCCCACCACCACTGGATAATCAATCTTCTGCGTGTGTTAAAATAGTTGATAATCTTAATTGTGAAACATATACCTGTCAAAATTTTTAACAAATGGCAATTCAAACCAAAGTCTTTAATAACTGTTTAAATTCATCTGATACTCAAGTGTTTCAGTACAACGATTTATTGTTTGTACCAGGTAGTGTGATTTCTCAAAATGGTAATTGCTATCGTGACACACAAATTACATCTAGTTTAGTTGCAACATTGTACATTCAGTCTACTGGTTTTACCAATTGTCAAGAATGTTTGACAACAACAATGACTGGATTGGTTGTTTCTGGATGTTCAGGTGGTACATTAATGTATCTGACATTACCAAATGATGAAGTTCCACCGATCGGATATGCAGTCCTTTATAACTCTTTTTGTTGGACTGTAGTTTCAGCAACTACAGAATTTTATAACGTTCAATCAAACATTCCTTCTTTTGAGGATTGTGAAACATGTAATCTTTTTGGTACCACAATTAGGAGTGGTGGTACTGGTTCTAATCCAAGTGGTCCAGGTGGTCCAGGTGGTGGTGGTGGTGGTGGTGGTGGTGGTTACACACCTAATATGGTGCTAACACTATTTGTTGAGTGTTGTGATAGTTCAGTATCAAGGTGGTATGAAATTGATATTAATTCTCAGGGTTGGGGACCTACAGGTGCACAAGTATATTATGATTTTACAGATGGAATTTCTTGGGGACGTACAAATGTTATTTGCAATCCTCCATACCAAACTTGTATTTCTTTTGGTCAATTACCAGGATTCCTGTATCCTGATTGTTCTGCGGCGTTATGGCAAGCAAATATATGCCCAACACCATCTGTAACAGTAACACCCACTTCAACACTACCCATCTATGCCTACGGTGGAAACAGTATTTTAATTAACGCAACCCCACCATCATTTACCGATGCTTGTGGACTTTGGCTAAATCAAAGAACTTATTACGGCAGTAAACCATTAGCATCGTTGGCGGTTGATGATTATCTATACACCTCTACGTCAAGAAGTCCTTCCAGTGTTGTACAAGGATCAACATCAGCGGTGCTACCATTAACTATAGATCCAAACGGTACTGGGATTAGATATTTTCAAGTCAGAGGCACAGGAAGGATAGATGCGATAGTTAACTGTGTACCACTTATTTGGTATACATATGTAACCCCGAATAATTATTTCGTAGGAGGTGTGTTTTATTATGTGGAAAGAAATGCAGCATGTAACCTTGGTTATAGTCCTAGTTGGCAATTTGTTTATGGTTTGAAACCTATTGATCAATTAGGTTTAGGAGACTTTATTTACAATACCCAATCCCTTAGTACACCTAGAACTGGTATAGGGTTATTTAATGGTCCTAACTATCAACCTATGTACGCGTGGGATACTACCACACAACAAATTAGTGGACTGAATTATTTAGTGGAATATTTTAGTGTTGGAAATGGTGAAATAGCTAGTATTGATACTTGTCAAAATATTTTTCCACCGTTTACACCAACTCCAACAATTACATCTACAGGATGTGTTGCACCAGGAACTGTAGTAGAGTGTGTTTCTTATAAACTTATTGCGAATGGAAATTCACCTGTTGATTTCAATTACGATCAGTGTACAAACAGTGGAATTAATTATGGGCTTACAATTACTGTCCAAGCTTTTAGTGATCTAACAGTCTGTAGTTTTAGTTACCCAACATTTGTAGCTGGAGGACCATATGGTATACAACAACTATCAGTTTGTAATAGAATATGTATTGACCCAACACCAACACCAACACCAACAAATACTGAAACACCTACAACGACAGCTACTCAAGGTCTAACACCTACAGCGACACCAACAAATACTGAAACACCTACAACGACAGTTACTCAAGGTCTAACACCTACAGCGACATCATCTAATACACCTACACCGCCAGTTACTCAAAATCTAACACCTACACCGACAGTTACTCAAGGTCTAACACCTACATCGACATCATCTAATACACCAACACCAACAAAAACTCCAACACCAACAAAAACTACAACAAAAACTCCAACAAAAACACCATTGACCACACCAACAACCACACCGTCATCTAGTCGTGTTGCAACTACAACAACCACAAGACCACCAGCGTTTAATGAATGTGGATTGGTTACTGTACAACCTATGGGAGTGACGTGTTCGGTAATTAACCCAACAGTTCCAAGTGCTCTGGGTACTGCAATTTTGAATGTCACTGGTGGAACGGGACCTTATACTTATTTATGGGATGACGGATCTACAACTTCTTTTCTTACTAATCTAGCCGCTGGAACATACGATGTTACGGTCTCTGATTATTATAGTGATTATGTGATTAGAACCTTTTGTGTGGTTTCCGCAGCACCTACAGCAACACCCACATCAACATCCACACCAACTCAAACCCCGACGGTTTCACCAACAATTGTATTTACACCAACAGCATCATTAACACCATCAGTGACACCAGAACCTCAATTATGTGCTACATTCCAAATTACGGATGGTAGTGGGAATATTCAATATGAACAGTATCAATTTACTTACAACGCAATTATTTCAAATGCAAAATCTTGGACAGCAACCACAAGTGCAAATTATTTGACAAACACTGGATCGTTACTTCTGAGTTTCCAAGGATCCACTTGGACGATTATTCAAATTGTTAACACGAATAATATAAATTGGAGTTTTCAAATAATTGGTGGGGGTTCTATAAACTCATTACCATTAACTAATTGGGGATTTAACGGATCACAAACATATTTAGACAGTTTTGGTAGAACAAATACGGTTAATAGTTTACAAGTGACATCTGGACTTTGTCCTGTAATCCCACTCAATGCTGTGATTTCGGTAGTAGATGCCACGTGTCCTCAATATTTTGATGGAAGTATTACGATTATCGCAAATGGAGGAACATCACCTTATACATATTCTTTGAATAATACAAATTACACACCGAATAATACTTTCACCAATCTTTCAGATGGATTTTATACAGTATATGTCAAAGACAGCGCAGCTAGCCCACAAACTTTTTTTCAGTCAGTTACTATCGGAACTGTATACTCTCAACCACAACCAACAAATTTAAGTTTATTCAGAACAAATTTTGTCCAATATTCGAATAGTTCACAACCAATAATCGATGAATTTTCAGAATATGAACTTAACTTGACTCAACTAGCAAACGGAGTTAGTTTATCTACATTTAATCTAAATTTATTGATCGAGAATATCACAAGTACCCCTGGTGTTACAAATGCTAATGGTACAACAGTTACTGTATTGCTCAATAATCTAACTGTGTTCACAACAGGTGTTACTTCATCTACAGTATGGACTTTAACATCAACAACACCAAGATCAAACGTAGCTTGTCAAAATCAATCAACAACAACCCAAAAAATACTAAAACAAATCCAAATTGTCCCCGTGAATTTAAGTTTAATTAACACAGATACGGTTAAGGTAATGATTTCGAACAAAGCACGAATTTCTACAGCTTCATCTCAAACAAATTGTCCGACTGAGCTTACCAATAGAATAAATTTAAGTTCATCTTATATTACCGCAGGTGCTAGTCAGTCTTGTTTTCCAGTGGTTGGAAACCCATTTATCAATGAAACTGCGTCTAGGACGGCTTCTCAAGCAACAAGTACTACATACATAGGAATTTGGAGTGTTCAAGTTTTAGTTCAAGCAACTTGTATAACAATAACTAAAGTAAGTACTTCGGGAATTATACAACAACGGTCAATAGACTTCAATTACAATAGTCAATCTGGAAGTATTCCATATCCATTTACATCAATTAACGTTTCACCAGGACAAAGGGCTCGAGTACAACCACCAAATACTGGATATCCCATCGTTAATTTGGTTCCTGTCGTAAATCCAGAAACTTTTTATATTGATTATTTTGTTGACAGTTCATGTACACAATGTAGTGGTGACTACGTATTGATTCTAACGGTGGATAGTTACACGATAACTGAAATTCTAACTGTGACTGGTGGTAATCAGTCAAAAATTATACCAAACATCGTAATAAATAGTAATAGTAATGTAACAATTACTATCGATTGTATTTAAATAAAAAAAAATGGGATATATTATCAAAAATACATCTGGGTTAATAAATACCCAAATAACCGACACAGGAAGAAAATATCTGTCGCAAGGAAATTTTAACATAGCATACTTTCAGGTGGGAGATTCCGAAGTTTGTTATACAGGAGGATCAACAATTCCAAATGGATTTATATTTGAAGCGGATTATAATGCTCAAAATTCAACAGGATATCCTCAGTCAAACAGAGAATATATCAAATACCCTTATTTTTTAGAAGGTACTTCAGGTAATACCTATGGAATACCTACAGATTTATCAGCGGAAACTTTAATCTTTAATTACACAGATATGCTTGGTTTTTTTGTAAGTGGTGCATCCAATACTTATACTGTAAATGGGAATACAGGTTACACTATTTCGTCAAATTACGTATTTACTTTATCAGCTTTGACAGGTGGTTACACCGTAACATTATCAACAAATGTGTGTGTGACATCTGTTGGAATTCCAGTAGTTGGTAATTTTGTAACTTTATATTTTGATTTTACAGCTCCTTGTGGTAGTTTAGATAACTTTATGATTTTAACATATAGAATTTTAAACGTGAATAATAATGGGGGTGGAAGTTACACAATTACATTAGATCGTACAGTTCCTGATTTTTCTACGGTACCAACTTGTACTGGGTTAGGAAGGGCATATTTGTATCCTGAATTAATGACCGACCTATATGATGTTACGGTTCCTGCTAATTATTTTGCACTACCTTGTGCGACAACACCTCAAGTCAATATTTGGAATATGAATATACCTTGGAGTGAAAGTCCAGCAGGTTTGATTGAAACAAGTTATCAAGGATATACATATTTCGGATCAATAAATTACATAGGTAGTAAAGAATACCTCGGTTATCAAACAGACAGTGGTCAATATTTTATTGACAGTTCAGGAGTTACAGCCACAACGGACTCTTTTTATTTTAATTCTTACGGGGATAGGATCGATGTAAAACCTTCAGAACAAAAAGCTATTGCAATTGTAAGTTATACAAACCAAAGTATTAACAATTATTATGGTGAAAAATTTGCGGTTGAACCGTTTGATCCATCTATACCGGGTCAGGAAGGACAAGCTAGGAATCTTAAAGTTGTATTACCAACTTTAATGTGGCATAAATCAACGGGAGGAACAATTGGTGAGACATTTTATATTGATCCTCCGGGTTTCGATTTGCTATCACCATCGTATATGGAAAGCACGAAAAATAATGATTTCAACACACCGGGTATGAGATATTATCATTTGTGGGATACAAATATAAATCCAAATGGCTTTCCCAATAGAGTTGGTAAAGTTTATCCAGATTCGAAAATCGTTGTTTTTGATGATGAAGAGATTGTTGCGGCGATGTCGTATAAATCAAATCGAAATTGGACACTACCAGCACCTCAATTAAACTTATTGCCACCAAATTTATGTACTAGTGATATTGATTCTGTTGGTATTTTAAATGATAATACTCTAACACTTTATGTGACATATAGATTTGACTCCACAGCATACACAGAATCATTACATTGTAATTATTATTCGAAAATTGTTGGTCCGACTGGAACAACTCAAGCAATGAATGTAACCATACGATTCGGAAATGAATTTCCATTTTTATCTGGAGGATGCTACGGTTTTCATGCAAATAGTATGAAGATGTTAGTACAAGTTGTAACCACTGGATCCAAACCCTTACCAAATGGTTGGACTGAAATTGATGTGACATCTGATCTTGCTGGTACTTTGATAAATGGGTATATTGTACAATCAGGTATAACAAACACAACCTTTGTAATTAGTTACAATGATTTTACAGGTGGCACTCGATACAACTTGGCAAACTATCTTAATCTACAAACTCTTGGAACTTTAAATGGTTTGAATTTCGGAGACGAATATTATTTCTATGGAAACTTTATTTCTGATATCGAGGCCACGATTTATGAAATGAAGTACGGCATCAACTTATCTTCCCAACAGTTTACAAACACATCAAATCCAACAGCAACAAATGTACCAAGAATTTATTTAACTGAAATTGGTCTTTATAATTTACAAAAAGAACTTATGATTTTATCAAAATTACAATATCCTGTGTTAAGACAAGGTTTACAACAATTTTTGGTTAAATACGACTTTTAAATAATGGCAAAATCAAAATTACAAAATTCTCCTAAAGTTCTGGGTCTTGACATATCTACAGCCACAATCGGTTGGGCTCTTTTTGATATTCAGACAAAACAATTACTAGAATTGACACACATATCCCCTCGACCTAAGCTAGAAACAGATGATAAAGTTGAGGAGTTAATACGCAAGTCAGACGTGTTTAAAACGAAGTTACTTGAGTATACAAACATGGGTATAACTAAAGTTGTCATCGAAGAACCACTGCTGCATTCAAATAATATTTACACAGTACAAACACTTATGCGATATAATTCATTTATCACAAAAGTAATTTATGACACTTTGAATATTATTCCTGATTTCATTTCAACGTATGATTCAAGAAAGTTTGCATTTCCCAATTTGGTAAAAGAAAACGATAAAGGTAAATTCGTTCTTTTTGGTGGTCTTCCAAAAGATGTGGATAAAAAACAAATTATTTGGGAAAATGTGGCAAAATTAGAACCACAAATTACTTGGCAATACACCAAAAAACAAACTCTCAAGAAAGAAAATTTTGATATGACGGACTCATATACTTGTGTACTCGGTTATATGAAATCAAAAAAAATTTGGTAATTTGATTTTTCCGTTGTATATTTAAAGAATGGAAGAGTTTAAGGTAATTGTAAAATTACTTACAGAGTTTTTAGGAAGACCAAAAAGGACTTACGAAAGTAAAAGTCAATGTAGTTTTGACTGTGTTGAGTGTGACGAAGGTGGTCACAAAGGGAATTTAGAGGTTAATATTGAAAAAGGTCTATTTCATTGTTGGTCTTGTGGAATATCAGGAGCTCTAGGTAAATTAATAGATAATTACGGAAATCCGAAGATCAAGAGAGCCTATCTACTATTAAAACCAGAAGAACAAAATCGGTCAACCGAAGATACCAAAATTATACTTAAACTTCCGAAAGAATACAAAAAATTTTCGGAATCAAATCCTAGGTTTATACCTCATCGAGAAGCTCTGAATTACTTACACGGTCGTGGTATCACGGATGAAATGATAGAAAAATTTCAAATAGGATTTGCTTCAGATGGCGATTATTCGACTTGTGTCATTATACCTTCCTATGACAAAGACAATCAATTGAACTATTTCGTTGCTAGATCTTGGGTTAAAGGTCGGGTGAAATATAAAAATCCACCAGCAGCAAAAGATCAAATTATTTTTGGAGAAAATAGGATTGACTTCAAAAAAGACGTATATTTGACGGAAGGTGTATTTGATATGTTTTTTTTGGACAATTCAATACCTCTACTTGGTAAATTTGTATCTGATGTATTATTTGAGAGATTGTATAATGAATGCGAAGGTGACATTCATATTTGTTTGGATGGTGACGCCTGGGACAATGCCGTTGAAATTTTTCACCACTTGAATGGTGGACGATTATACGGTAAAATTAAGATATTAAAACTACCAAAAGACAAAGACGTTTGTGATTTACGTGGAAACATCACAGAATATTACTTTAAATTAATAAAATGACATTTGATTTTTTAGAACTCGCAAAATTCAATAGTATCAAATATTATGATGCTGAACACAAGTATTATATTGGGGATACTGAATTCACTTCAGCCACCACCTTTATTGGAAAGTTCAAACCAAAATTTGATACTCAAAGGATTGCTGAAGAATATGCAAATAAACGAGGTTTGGATGTAAATTCAGTAATAGCTGAGTGGGATCTCAAGAGAGATGTATCAACATTCAAAGGTACTCTTGTTCATAGTCTGGCCGAAAACTGGTGGAACAATAAATTCTTTCCTTACAACCCATCCGAAAGCGTTAAAGCTTTTGGTCACGATATTATCACCGAAAAATATGAAAAATGTAGGGATATGTTTTTCAAGTTTTATGAAGATGCGAAACAAAATCTAGTACCAGTAAAAATGGAACTTGTGGTGGGAGACGAAGAATATAAAATTGCTGGTCAAATTGACGGATTGTTTTTCAACAAAAAATCAAACGAACTTGAAATTTGGGATTATAAAACCAATAAAGAAATCAAGTACTCGAATGATTTTGGACAAAAATTCCAAGATCCAATTTCACACTTAGATGTTTGTGAATTCAACACGTACTCACTACAGTTGTCTCTGTACAAACACATTATCCAAAAAAATACCAACCTTAAAATAGGTTCCAACTATTTGGTTTGGATAAATGAAAATATTTCCAAATACAAAGTTATCAAGTGTCAAGATATGGAAGCTGAAATTAAATTGATGATTGACCACTTGGCAAAATAAAAAAATTGACTACTTTTAATAAAAAAGTATGAACAATTCAAAGTTTTTGGCAAAAGTAATTCAAGAAAAATTACAGAACGATATTGATGGGAATATTGCGTTGGGTGTTTCTATTTTACCATTAATGGAAAATCCAGAAACAAATCAATATAAAATACCTGTATTAATTGGGGGAGATAAGTTAATCATAACAGTATCACCTCATACCTCTCAACCAGAACAAAATTATTGATGTTAATGGATAGTTTACGAATTTTATACAAAAAATGGAAAAAAAATCCTAGTAATATACTCACATTTGAAGAGTGGAAAAAAAATAATACTTACTTATCTTATAATTTCAAACATGATGATGACTATTTGGATGAAATGAAAGATTGGGATGTTACATTATCGGATGGTTTGGATGATGATGATTACCGAGACGATGTTTAAAAAAAATTAAAATGGAAAAAAAAATTAATTTAAGTGAACAACCAGATGTTGTTTGTGAAAACTGTGGGGGTAGATTTTTTCGTGAGGTCAATATGATCAAAAGAGTATCATGGGAATCCAAAGATCTAGAAGAAACTTTTGTTCCTTTCCCAACTTATTGTTGTAATAATTGTAATTATGTGAATGAAGAATTTATAACTTTTTTTTCTAAAATATGATCAACAAACTAGTACACTTTTCGGATCTTCATATCCGACTTTATAAAGATCACAATCTTTATCGTGAGATTATATCTGACATGTTAAATCAATTCAGAGAAATAAAACCTGACAGGATAGTCTTCACTGGTGATTTGGTTCATTCCAAAAATCAAATGACACCAGAACTTATCAATATGGTTGCCTGGGTATTAACAGAATGTTCCAAGATAGCAAAAACAATTCTTATTATTGGTAATCACGATTTTTTGGAAAGTAATATAGAAAGGTTGGACGCTTTAACCCCAATCATTGACTCACTTGCAAACGAAAACATTGTTTACTATAAAAATAAAGGTGTTTTTACAGATTCAAATATTGACTGGGTTGTTTTTTCTCTTATGGATCATAATGTCCCACCTAAAATCCCAAAATCCAAAAATAAAAAAATCGGACTATTTCATGGCCCTGTAGTTGGACTTACTACCAATGTCGGTTATAAGTTTGAAGATGGTTTCACAAGTGATAAATTTGACGGTTGTGATGTGGTTTTATGTGGAGATATTCATAAAAGACAAGTCTTTGATATTCCAAATGGAAAAAAAGCTTGGATGATTGGCTCCACAGTACAACAAAACTATGGTGAAAGTGTAAGGTATCATGGGTTTGGAATCTATGATGTGATAAATGATGATTACACGTTTGTTGATTTGAAAAACAAAAAACCTTTCATATCTTTCAAAGTGACATCTTATGAAGACATCTTGAATGGAAAAGAACAAATCCTTAATTATTAATTTATCTTATTCTGAAGGAATAGATTTAAACAGTTTTATTACCCTCAACAATATTGAGGATGAAACTAAATTCAATAAAAAATGTTGGAAACAAGGTTTTGATATTGAAAAATATGGATTATTAGTTCCTATTGACAATGTTAGAGAAAAAATTGTTGAAATAGAAAAAATAGTTGAAGTTCCAGTTGATAGAGTGGTTGAGGTAGAAGTTATAAAAGAAATTGTTAAAGAAGTTGTTGTTGATAAAATTATAGAAAAAGAAATTTTTGTAGCTGACGATCAAAAAGTTAATGAACTCATTTTAAAACTAGAAACTGCCGAAAACGAAATTCGAAAACTTTCGGATAAAATAACCGAATTATCAAATATTCAACCAATTGAAAAAATTGTAGAAGTTCCAGTAGAAATTGTAGTTGAAAAAGTTATAGAAGTTAAAAATACTGAAGACAGTCAAAAAAAACAACAAATGTTACAAGATACCATTCAAAAACTCAGACAAGAATTACAAAACAAAACTCAAGAAATTTCAGATTTAACTCAAAAATTAAACAATCGTCATTTTACTTCTGATGTAAAAGGCATATATTTAGATGGGTCAAACCTCAATAAAACAATCAAAACAAATTAATTTATGCAACAACTATTATTTTTCGGATTTGCCGCATATGGGATGACAAACATTCTAGTATGGGGATCTATTTTTGCTGGTTTCAGAAACTGGTTATATGAAGGGTCAAAAAGTTCAAGCCCTTTTAAAGATGTATACAATTTTTTTTCAGAATTACTTGGATGTATGTTATGTACAGGAACTTGGGTAGGATTTATACTATCAATACTTTGGTTTTCAGCTTCATCCTTCATTGTTCCGATACAAGATATGTCACCAATCGGAGTTTCAATTATACCTGCGATCAATGTTTTTGTGGACGGCATGTTCGCAGCTGGATTTGTATGGTTCATAAACACAATCGTTGAATTTTTAGAATATCGTAAATCAAATTAATTATGCCAAAATCCAGAAATCGTGGAGGTGCCAAGGAGCACCGAGCGAAAGTTAAAAAAAGAAATGTAAGAATATTGTCAGAAAAAAATGCGTTCCGTAAAGAATATACACAAATGATGGAACAAAAAATTGAAGAAATGAAAACACAAGAACAATCTGAACAAAGTTCAAGTGAAGATAATACTCAATCCCAATAATTACGATCTATTCAATCCAATAATCACAAAAGAAATCTCTATGTCACACAAGTTAGGTGAGTTGGAAAATCCATATATCCAAGTAGTTTGGGAAGACGACTCTTCAAATTTTTCACAAGAAAGAATCAAAAGTATCAAAGAATATTTTCAAAAAAAGTATTCATCACAAAATGTAAACATCATTACTAAGTTGAAAACTTCGAACCACGAAGATCAACAAGTTGCTGAAGTTGCTTTGAATATTTTAGATAGAGACCAACAAAAAAATATGATTAGGTCATATTTGGAAAGTAAATCTCAAGAAAACTACTTGGATCAAATCTTAGAGATAGATAAAAATGTTGAGAGTAGGATTTTACTGAACTCTGAAGACAATTTTGCTTTCAGGAAGTGGTATATCAAAAAAATTGAATTTAGTAACTTTTTGTCGTATGGTGAAAATCAAGTTGTCGATTTTACTCGATTGGATGGTATCACAGCTATTGAATCCAATCCACCCAATTTTGGTGGTAAAAGTGTTCTTTCTGTGGACTTATTATTGTTTTTATTCTTTAACACAACTACTAAGACAACAAAAGCTGAAGAGATCTTCAATAGATTTACTGACAAGAATAAAGTAAGTGTATCTGGTGAAATTACTATTGATGGTGAAGATTATCTTATTGTTAGAAATTTAGAAAGAAAATTATCAAAATCTGGTGATTGGAATGTAAAAACAGATCTCGACTTTTTCAAAAAGTTAGAGAATGGAGAATTACAAAATTTTACCGGGGAACAACGCAGAGAGACTGAAAAATTTATCAAAACCTCAATTGGTGAACAAGAAGATTTCTTAATGACGATCTTAACAACTGCTTCAAATTTAGAGGATTTACTTGAAGCTAAACCAACAGCTCGAGGACAAGTTTTAAGTAAATTTTTAGGACTTGACTTTTTGAAGAGAAAAGAAGAGACTGGGAAAGAAATATTTTCTGAATTTTCAAAGCAGATGGTTTCTAATGTCTATTCCAATACAACTCTAACTAAAGAGAATGAGGAAATGGAAACACTGATTACCACTATAAAATCAGATAATGAACAAATACAATCGAATATTAATTCACTGTCTGAAAGTATATCTAAAGGTGAAGCATACAAAGTCACACTTTTAACCCGTAAACATACAGATATTGATCAAAAACTTTCAATATTGAATCCTAAAACCATTTTAGACACAATCAAAACCCTTGAAATTGAGTACGGAGAACAAAAAAGACAGTTTGATTCAATTGTCGTTAAAGAACCATCAGAATTTTACGATGAGGAAACCCACGATCAAGTAAAAAAACAAATAAGGTTAGAATATGGTAAGTCAATTCAAGTTGAAACACAAATTCAAGAGATTGAAAAATTAAAGTCTAGTGTAAGTGGTGGTATAAAATGTGAACACTGTGGTATCGATTTACTCACGGCTTCATTGACCGCGGGTAAATTGGACTTACTTGACGGACTTATCATTCAAAAACAAGAAATATCGACTTTAATGAATGAATTATCACTTAAAGATAATTCTTTTGCTACTTTAAAAAAGGAGTTTGATGAGTATGAGAGAAACAAGTTGATCCGAGAAAAAGTTGAAGCTAAAATGGAATCCATCCAAATGAAGATTTCAAACGAACAAGATACTCATCGAAGATACTTGGAACAACAAACCAAAATAGAAGAGAACAAGAAAACAGACGAGTTACTTATGAAAGCGGATGTACGTTTGAATGAGCTTGGTCGTGAAAAATCTCAATCAGAACGAACCCTGGGTTCAAATCAACAATCAATTATCGATTTAGAAAGTAAAATCAAGAAAAATATTGATCTTATTGTAAAAATTGGATTGGAATTTGAACGAGAAAAGATCTATAAAATGTATTTGGAAATTTTCGGTAAAAACGGGATATCAAAAATTATAATGAAAACTATGATGCCCATCATAAATTCAGAACTGACAAGACTTCTGTTAGATAGTGCTTATTTTAAACTTGAAATTAGAATTAGTGACAAAAATGAGGTAGAATTTGTCATGATTGACAATTCGACAGGTATTGAAAAACTAATGATTTCTGGATCTGGTTATGAAAAAACTATAGCATCACTAGCACTCAGAGCTGTTTTGTCAAAGGTTTGTTCTTTACCAAAACCAAACATAATAGTGTTTGATGAAGTTTTTGGTAAAATATCAAATGAGAACTTAGAAATGGTGGGTGAATTTTTCACAAAAATCAAAGAATACTTCGAAAAAATACTTGTGATCACTCATAATCCTTTAGTTACAAACTGGGCCGATAATATTCTTAAAATCGAAAAACAAGGGAATATATCAAGAGTAGTCGACTAAGCTTCGTATTTTTGGATTGGAGTTACGTCTGTAAAGATCGCACTTCCTTTTCCTTTTTTAAATTTGTAAATTTTTGAATTTGGACGAAGCGATTCGAAATCGTCAAAGGAACCTTCATATTCCATTGACCCTCTTTGTTCAGGGTCTGGATGTGGATATTCATAAGATTTCCCAATTTCTAATTCACGAGGATCAATATCTTCTTGCATTTCCTTTTGTGACCCTTTGAAACCTCCAATATTTTTAGCAAAATTAGCCATTTTAACAACTTTAAGATCCTCAGATTTCATTGCTTTGTTGATACATTTCATAGTAACTTTACCCTCTTCACTTGCTAAATTATTTCTTTTACACCAATCACCAAATTTACCAGTTGTACCTTTTTTTTCTTGTTTTTCAACAGCCTTTTGAATAAATTTATTTTCTTTCTTCGACTCTTGAACAACCCTCTCGATGATTTCTCTTAACTGACTCTCATTTAAATAAACAACCTTCTTCATAAATTTGGATTTTGTCAATAAATACCTTATCTTTGTAAAAAAAAACATATGAACCCAAACAAATTCCTACTCCAGATCATACCTAATGAAAAAATGTCACCTGAAAGGAAAATGGCATTGATGGCTGAATTATCATTATTGTGTATCGATGTAAATTTTTTACAAGTGAAAGATCATACATTTTACAACATCACTGGAGATTTTGGTATCGATGTTTTACATCAATTCGCAACATCTCAAATTCTCACTGATGAAATTTATTTCATTACCGAAATTAAAGGAGATGTTGGTGCGAATATTGATAGAGAAGTATTTACTCACTTTATGTCACAAACAGATACTCCAGAAATCAATTCACCAATAATCAAAATTACCCCGTTGAGCACATTTTTTTCCCAATTGCCGTTTAGGATTCAACCGGGTTTCGATATCACTCAACTTCCTTGGGTCAATGATATTGTCAAAAAGAACAATGATAATATTGAAGACGATATTGATGACGATGATGATGATGATGATGATGATGATTTCAATGTTTTACGTCAATGTCCATCTGTTGATGACGTTTTGGATAAAATAATTGAACATGGAATTGGTTCATTAACAGATCAAGATAAAGAAATTCTTAAAAAATTCAAATAGACCATGAAAGACAAACAAATTTCAACAGGTATAGATCAAAAACAGATCGCACATTACCTCAAAGACGTAAAAAAACTTAAAGTTATGACACCTGAAAGGGAGAGAGAACTCTCTGAAATCATGTGTAGTGGAACTGTAACCGAGGAACAAAAAAAATTAATCTATCAAGAATTGATTGATGGTAATTTACGTTTTGTAATTACTGTTGCCAAACAATATCAAAATCAAGGTTTAGATCTTGACGATCTTATTGCTGAAGGTAACGTTGGACTACTCAAAGCGATTCAAAATTTCGATTGGACAAAAAAACTCAGGTTTATTTCCTACGCTGTTTGGTGGATCCGTCAATCCATATTTCAGTCTTTGAATGAAAATTCTAACAATTCGACTACCAGTAAATATTGTTCAAGAAATGCAAAGAGAAAAAAAATTATTCAAACCTATTGATGAGTTTGGATCTTATGACAAATTTGCTAACTTACCAACCACACAGTCCTACAACAGGATTAATGATGAGGGGGATGAACATATCAATTCAATTGCTGATATGAACGGTGAAATGCCAGACGATCCTTTTGACACCAAAACACAACTTGTTGTTAAATTGATGACTATGTTGGATATTTTGGACTCAAGAGAAAAAGGAATTATTTCAGAATATTTTGGATTGTCTGGGAAACCAAAAACACTAGAGGAAATTGGTTCAGGACTTAACTTAACCAAAGAAAGAGTAAGACAAATCAAAGAAAAAGCACTCCGTAAACTAAGAAACGACAGTATGGAGTTATTTGAGTATATGTAATCATTTATCCCTATATTTATAATAAAAAAAATTATGAAAGACTTTATAATTAAAAATCATACGTTAATTTCTTTTTTACTCCTTTTAATTATGATGGTTAGAACTTGTGGAACTCACAATAACACAATCAAACTCAAGAATGACATAAAAAAAATTGAGACTGAAATGTACACACCAGAAGAACTCAATTTGATTATACAAATTGAAGGTCTAAAAACAGAAAAAAGAATGATACAATCAACAGATAGAAAAATTCTTGACGTTCAAAGACAATCTGAGATCGACAAAGAAATAAATTTATTGGAAAAAAAATTAAAAGATGAAAGAGTGGATCAAGAATAATATTAATAACATCATTATAGGTTCATTTTTGATCCCTATATTACTTGTCGCTTTCGTTTCAATATCTCACGTAACAACTTTCTATGGATTGTCCAATCCATTCAGTTGGGCAATTTACCTGTCTGTAGCTGTTGAAATAGCGGCATTGGCATCACTTGCTGGAATATCCGCAAAGTTTGGTAGATTTATTTATATTCCTTTTGGAATAGTTACTCTGATACAATTTGTGGGAAATTTTTTCTATTCATATTCATTTGTCAATATGGATAGTGAATCATTCAAAAATTGGGTTGATATGATTTCTGGTATATTCGAGGTTTTTGGAGTAGAACCTACAAATTTTGTTGCACACAGAAGAATACTTGCGTTTTTGACAGGTGGAATGATTCCTTTTATTTCGCTCACATTCGCACATATGTTAATTGTATATTCATCCAAAAAACAAAATGAAAAAGTTGAAAGTAAAACACTTGATTTTGATGGTAAAATAATTGACCAACTATCTAAAAATGCTGGTATGGTTGAAGCTAAAAATATTGAAACTCCTTGGGTTCCAACACAGTCTGAATTGGAAGAATTTGAAAAGAATTTGTTAGCTAATCAAGTCACCACCGAAGTTACCGATCCAGTCACCACCGAAGTTACCGATCCAGTCACCGCCGAAGTTACCGATCAAGTTACCGCCGAAGTTACTGAATTAATTACAACTGAACAGGAAACTTCACCTGAGTTTCCCAAAAATAGGTTAGTATACACTAAAAATGTTTAGTTTGACTGAAAGTTTTACTAAAAGAGTTGTCGGTAAAACAAAGACGAAAACTCAAATAATTTTATGTCACACGTCTCGTAGTGCAAACGAATATTTAATTTCTTTGAAATATCGTAAGAACGGGAAGTATGACAAAGTTCCGAATTTTTTGATCACTAAAGATGGTAAAGTCGTTGACTTAATCCCCTCTGAAACTTACTGTAATTTTTTTGATAACCAAGATGTTAATAAAAATTCTATAATCATTTCGTTAGAGAATTTAGGGTGGCTTGAAAAAGTTCAGTTGTCATCTCATTACAATAACTGGATTGGAGATATTTATAAAGGTGTGCCTTACGAAAGAAAATGGAGAGATTATTTTCTTTGGGATCCATACACATCTGAACAAATACAATCATTAGTAACTTTATGTTTACAATTATGCAAAAAACATAAAATACCAACCGAATGTATTGGTCATAATACAAAAATTACAAATATCGAAAAATTAAATGGGATTGTATCAAGAAGTAACTTTGACCAAGTATTTACAGATGTAAGTCCAGCATTTGACTTTGATAAATTTACAAATATGTTGAAAAATGAACAACTATGATGAAATAAAGAAACTATTGAAATCCTCGAGAAGTCTTCTCAAAAAAAACTATAGTTTATCAAATATACGAGAAACCTATACAAAAAAAGGTTTGATGCTTGAACAAGACACTAATGTAAGTTCGACCACTAATTTGGGACAACCCAAACCCAACGTGGCTGCGGATATGGAAACAGAAATTAACCAAGAAACAAAGCCAAAAGACGATAAACAACAAGCATATAGGATTTCTGGTGGAATATTAGTAATGCATGGAAAATCCAAAACAGATTTAGAAATTACAACTGAGGATAAAAGATCTTTTCAAGAAACTATGGATGAATTCGTAGATGAAGTGTCAGAAATGGTTGATTTTTACCCACTTAATGTCTACAGTACTAGTGTTGAATGGAGTGGTAAGGTGATTGATCAAGATTTAGAATTTCTATACTCAATAGGTGAAAACAATGGAGTGTATATTAATGGAACACTATCGAGAGTTGATGATGAGTTTTTAGATTTTGTATCAAAACTCAGGGCATACTTTCAAAAATTTAAAACAAAATGGGCTAAAGTATTAGCATCAAGAAAAAAAACACAAATAAGTTCAGATGAAGAATAGTTTAATAATTTCAGTAATAGTTAACATAATCTTGGTTGGTTTTATTTATTACAACCAATTAGATTTGAAAAAAACTCAAAATAAATTCCGAGTTCTACAAGGTGAAATTGATTCACTTTCGAATGTCATCTACGAAAAAGATAGTGAAATTTGTAATTTACATACAATGGAAACTTTCTATCAAAAAAAAATATCTAATTCGCAAAACGAGCTCAGAAATTTGAATAATAAATCCAAAAAAATACAAAAAGAGCATGAAGATAAAATTAATTCTCTTAACAATCTTAACAATTCTGACGTTTCAAGGTTATTCACAGAAGAGTTCGAATGATTCAATAAGTTGTGTCCCGACCTCATCATTAAGGAAAGCTTTAGTGATGAAAACAAATTATAAAAAACTACTAGAAGAAATTACAATAGTAAGAGATTCGAATTTAATTTTATTGGATATTATTTCAAATAAAGACACGATTATCGATTTGAAAGAAAAAGAAATTGTTTTGTATAAAGACAAGGAAGATTTGTTTAAAAAACAACTCACAATTAAAGACAAACAAATTGATCTCTATAAAAATAAATTCACTGGAACTAAAAGAAAATTTATTTTCATTTCTGGAGTTGGTGGAATTATAATTACATTGTTAATTTTGTTATAGTTTAGATATTTATCTGTATGCTTACAGCTTCAGATAAAAACGAGATAGAATCAATTGTAAAAAAACAAATCAAGTCTATCATTGATGCTTCGACTGCTAAACAGTTCGAAGACAAAGTCTTGGATTTGGTTGTTAAAGACATTCAGAGAGGAAAATCTGAGAAAGAAATGAAGGAACTTATAATAAAAATGTTCACAGAATTCTACGCAATGATGTATCAACAAAGAAATATGTGGCAAGGTAGACTAAAGAATGCTTGATGGAAAATTTAAAAAAAGGGTTTCAAAATATTGTGTCTACTGCAAAAACATACGCAAAAGACACTCAAAGTCTTGTTGATCTCAACAAACTTGGTGATACTTTTCAACAAAATATGAAAGAAGATATTACTGATTATTTTACCAATTCAAAGTTTGGTGATGAAGATGGGAATATTTTTTATGTTGAAGAAATATATGATTTTGTCCATAATAATTCAAACAAATACTATCATAAAAAATATCCATTAGACAAATTAAAACATAATTTAGAATGGTGGGATAAAAACTATAGTATCAAAAATAACTCGGATAAAAAAAGAATGATGAAAGCAAACACATCATTTCCACTTTTGGTTCTCAAAGAAATGAATAATTTATCAGTGGCTGATGGTCTTAACAGATTATACAAAGCAATAAAAATTGAAAAGAGGGATCATCTTCCTGTTTATTTAGTTCCAAAAAAAGATATTATGAAATTTGCAATAAAACCAAAGAAAAAAGAACCAAAGGAAGCTACAGGTGCGGCTGCGGCTGGTGGATATTCAGCACCCTTGTTTGGTGGTAAAGTTGAGGCTAAAGAAGCAACAACAACCGCTTCATCTGGACAATATTCCACCCCCGCTTGGGTGGCGCCCAATTCTAAACAATGGAGAGGTCGTTCCAAACCTCAAATACCTGGTGGTAAATTTGTTACTGTCAAAGGTAAGTGTCAAAAGTTTCCATATTGTAACCAAGGTGACATCAAAGCTTTAAAAATAACTGAAAACGAGGTTATAGAACTATCTAGAAAATTATCGAAAGAGTTTGGTATCAGTGAAGCAATTGTTAGGAAACTAGTCATAAACAATTACAACAATTTGTAATTTAAGATATTTATAATAAAAAAAATATGAAAGATTTAAACAATATGGTGGACAGAGTAATCCAAGAGATTGCAACACACGATATAGCTAACAGAGTAATCCAAGAGATTGTAACACGACACTCCGAAAATATTCTGAATGAAGCAAAAAAATTGAGTGGTGGTCAACATTTTATCGCAAAACAAGCTGAACCAAAGAATAAAATTACTGGTGCGGATTTTGCTGAGTTGAGAAAAAAGAAGAAAGAGACAAAGGAAGATGAAATGGGTGAGGGTAATGCTTTCACGGCAAAATTAGCTCAAACCAAAAAAGGGGAAAAATTTAAACTCGGAAATAAGACATATACTGACACCTCAGACATCGAAGAGGTTAAGGAAGAAGAACCATTATACAGAGGAACAAAATTCGCCTGTGAAGACGTGGATGAGTCTACAGATGGCGATGACATCGAGGATGTGAAATCATATCAAGATATGAAAAGTACGGTTTCTCCAAAATTAAAAAACGAAAGTTTGAAAAAAAGTTTGACAGTCACTGAAAATGAATTGATCGATTTAATCGAAAAAGTTGTGGAAGAACAAACTCAAGTTGGAGATACTAATAAAGCACTGAAAGCCGATAAAACTGAAAATACTAATTACTATAAAGCCGTCAAGAAAAAGATGTCTGAGTATGTGAAAAAAGGATCCAAGGGTAATTTTGACACAAACCCAACGTTTTTTCCTAAGGGTAATGGTGAATTGGCCAAAATGGACAAAAAAGCCTATACACCATCCAAAGCTGTTGAAGAATACATTGAAAACTTCGCATATTCACCGGGAATGGAAAACTTATCCTATGATGAAATTAAATCTAACGATGATTGGATGGAGATGAATATTGAAGGTTCATCAAAAACTGGCAACGGTCCTGGAGCAAATGCTATAGACAGTGGTTTGGGTAAAAAAATCAATGCTAAAAGGATCGCAAATTTGTATGGTAAAGAAAAACAAAGATCTTATAATAGAGTCACACAACCAGTTGATGATGCTGGTGAAAGAAAGGGTGCTGATAAATTAGATGATATGTTTGCAAAATTAGGTGAGAATGAAGAAAAAAAATCAAAACTCATCAAAGAAGATATGGACAAAATATTTCATATGATGTCTTACAACAAAAAAACGCAGTAATATACAAAATAACATAATAATTTGTTATAATTGTCCATAGATGTAAATTTATGGACAATTTTTTTTCGTGGGTAATGAAGCCAATCCCTAAAAACGATGTTGAAACTTGGTTTAGTGTAAACAACATTATACTAGAGAAGAAAGAATTATTTTCGGATTTTGTACATAGTTTAATTGATCTAATTAAATCAACATATTTGGGAGATCAAGTAGATACACAAAAAACGGAAACAACAATTCAACTTAAACAAGAAGATAAACAAAAACATTTTGATTGGTGCTGGTCAAAAACAATAGACGTGTTCTCCAAAGAAAATATTAATTTTGAACTCAATGGCGATCATAAAGATTATTTCTCAAATCTTTTAATGGATTTGTTTTACAATACTGAAAACAAGATAATATCAGATAATATCGAACCTTTTTTTGTGAATTTATTCGACGACAAGGTCGGGTATTCACAATCTGATTTAGAAATGATTACTGAGATATACAAATTATTAAACAAAAATATGATTCGTGTGAATTGACTTATTTCGAATTTACACTATGTTTTCAAACAAAAAAAATTATGGAAACACTCGAAAATATAAAAAGTTTGATGGAAAAACTTTCTATTGACACAAACAAATTCTTTAAGGGAAATGCAAGTGCAGGAAGAAGAGCCAGAAAGACGGCACAGGAAATGAAGTCTTTACTACAATCTTTGAGAATAGAAATCAATACACAAAGAAAAGAAAATATTTCAGAAAATTGATATGGAAGTTTTTATTTTCACGTTTTGTTGTATTGTTATATTGAGAATATTAATTCTTTCATACTTTACATTGGTCAATGATCCTAACCCTAGTAAAATTATCCTCAAGCGAAATGAATTGATTTTCTATGGTTTGGCGTTATCTTACATTATAACTTACTTAGTCAAATGAACTTCATAGAATTATTAAATTACCTACAACCTTATTTCAGATCAATTAGAAAAATTAAAAGTTTTTTCTCGATCGATTTATTATTTCCGTCAACGTGGAAATTCCCAAATGAAATTTTAGAAAAGGTAAAAGCAGTTCAAGATGAAAATTACAAAGGCCCCCCAGGAATAGCGATGTCTTTTTTAATCGATTTATCTACAGAGCAAGAAGAACCCCAGATGGAAAAAATATTTGAACTTATTACATTTAATTTGGAGTTGGAAGAAAAAACTCGACTATTTAGAGAAAAAACAGAACATCTAAAACAAATTTTTGAAAGTAACTCTTTGGATGATCTTCAAAACTTGGTGATTAACATTGAGGATAAACTGATACCTGTAATACCAAAAAAATCAAGAAAGAATGAACCAGAACAATAATTTCACAAAAGAAGAAAAAGAGTGGTATAAAAATGAGCAATTAAAAGATGAGATCCAAGTTTACAAATACAAACAGGATCTTATAGCTCAAATAAAAAAAACCAAAAAAGAAGATATTATAGTTATTAAAAAATTATCATTATGGCAAAAACTGAAAAAGATGCTGGGTTTCTAACCGAGTTAGCAAAAATAGCCGATAGTATTGAAACCACACATCCATTTGCAAAAACAACCATTATTCTAGAAATGGATAATGAAGATTTTGAATTTACCAAAAAAAATTTACCTCAAGTTGAATCAGCACAAGATAAGTTTAGACTTCAAATATCCAACGTTGAATTCATATATCTACTAAAGTCTCAAGTGACCGGGTAAGTAGTTTCTTTACGATAAAGGTAATCAATGTTCATTCCTTTTTGTGTAAGGTAATCGTAAAGATACTTTCTTTGAGCAACATCAAGATCTCTGACAAACATACAATCGTATTTTTTTATATTCTTGAAGTGATCAAACAGTTCATCAAATAACCTATGAACCTCCTCATCATTTTTCAAAACAAATAGACTTAATTCTTCCTCATTTTGAAGAATCATTTTATTGTTAAGTTTTGAAATCATTTTTAAACCATCTTTGGAAAGATATTGTCTGATGAATTTTTCCACTGGTATTTTTTTTTTCGTTTGATGATCAAAAATCAGCTCAGGTTCCCTAAAGTTTTGTATCTTTACAATCTGATAATTAGCATCATCTAAATCAACTTTTTGATTTCTGCCAAATTCATCTCGAATAAAAAAGGGTGTGGTTTTAGTTGATTTTTTTTGTAACAGACATAATTCTAAATTAATTGGTTTACCCTCAACCACTCTTTTTTCAAACAAAACCTTATCACTCTTATCAAGCATTTTTTGATAAAATTCTTCGGCACGTTCTTTATTTGTGTATTTCTTGATTATTCGTCTTTTTTTCTTATTTTTGAATAAAACAATCTGAAAATTTATCATATATGAAAGATTATTATCAAATATTAGGTGTTGACAAAAAAGCATCCCAAGATGAAATTAAGAAAGCCTATCGTAAATTAAGTAAGCAATTTCACCCAGATGTAAATCCTCAAGGAGAGGAAAAATTCAAAGAAATTGTCGAAGCCTATGATATTCTTGGTGACGAAACCAAAAAAAATAACTATGATATGGGGGGGATGTCAGGACTTGGTTCTTTGGGTTTTGAAGAGTTTTTCAGAAACATGGGCGATAATAACCCTTTTGCTTCTCACTTCAGAAATAGAAGACCAACTCAAGTACCAGAAAAAGTTATTCAGATCGATATTACACCAATGGAATCTTATAAATCTGTAGAAAAGACCATTGATTATCGTAGAAACATTTCGTGTGATGGGTGTAAAGGTTCTGGTGGAGAAAAACAAATTTGTACAACTTGTAAAGGTTCTGGACAAATTCAACAAGTATTTGGAAACGCATTTTTCAGACAAGTACAAACAACAGTATGTCCTACTTGTCAAGGGGCTGGACAAAAAATTATCAAAGCTTGTTATGGATGTGGTGGGTCAGGGGTTAAACCAGAGATTAAGTCCTTAAAATTTAAGATCCCACATGGGAGTGATTCTGGAGATTTTTTCAGGTTAGATGGTCTTGGTGATTACTATCAAGAAAGGGGATTTGGTAATCTACTCATCAAAATAAATATGACCTCTGAGGAACAGTGGGAAAAAATGGGTAATGATTTAGTTTATATCAATGTTTTAGATTACGATGATCTTAAAAAAGACGACTTTAATGTCCCACACCCAAATGGTGAAATGAAATTAAAGTTTCCAGAAATTTTTGATACGTCAACACCTTTACGAGTCAGAGGCAGAGGGTTTCACAAAGAAGCTCCTCTGGGTGACTTATACGTAAGGAGTGTAGTTAGGTTTAAAAGAAACTTTTCAAAAGAGGAATAAGTTTGTTAAATAAGTAAATATGACCATAAATCGACGTTATTAAAATTTCTAACGATAAAATCATCATCCAAGTAAATTTAATTTCAGCTCGTTCTTTACATTGATTACAACTCATATTTTTTTCGTAAAATATAATTATTTTGATTCCAAAAAAAATACTTAACCAACATAGTTTGAAAATTAAATTATTATCAACAAATTAGTATTTATATTAAAAATAAAGTATGAATTTAAAAGATACGGTTAAGAAAATTCTTATCAATGAGATATCTTCTAAAATTGTAGACAAATTAGTTCGACAATGGACAAAGGATATAAACTTGGATCCGAGTATAGTAAAAGAATATATTGATGAATTTTCAGGTATTTCATCTTCATTACCTGTTCAGTTTCGTGATATTACTCGTTTAGATTTTCTTTCAGTAAAAAAAATAGTTGATGCTCGTAGAGCAAAAACCAGAGTTAAGACACTCACTACAAAATTCAAAACTATGGAGTATCCTGAAGGTCAACCAAAACCGTCAAATACCGAATTAAAATCAACAATCCGTAAATATAATGAGATTTATCCATTCTTGACTGATAGAGAAAGAAAGAGTCTTGAAAATACCACTTGGCTACAGTTTTTATCTAAAACTAATCAATTTTTTGAAACAAAATTTGCTAGTGAATTATTAAAAAAAATAAAGAAAGAAGAACCGAATTGGACTGAAGATCAAATTATGTACTATTTGTTATCAATTGTACAAAATTATAACGAAATTACTGAAAACACACCACCGTTTTATTTATTATCAATTTCGGAAATAGAACATATTATTGATGGATTACCAACATCAAAAAAAGTAGAAAACATAAAATCGGATGTTACAGATATTCCCCAGGTATTGAATCCGAGAAAAAATTTGTTAATCTATGCACCTACTGGTAAACCTGATTGTATCAAATTAAAAAATGGTAGACCTTGGTGTACTTCTAGAGAAGGATCAAATAATTTGTATTACAACTATAGATTTGATAAAAATTTGACATTGTATTATGTAATAGATGAAGATTTACCATTTGATAATTTAAACTTTGCCACAGTTATTTTGGTTGATCCTGATGGTGGTATGAGATTAGCTGATGCGTCCAACAGCGGTGATTATGGAGGACATATTGTACTACCTTGGGAACAAATTGTAAAGAAACTACCAAAGTTAGATGGTTTGAAAGAACTATTTGTACCCAAACCACTTACCGAAAACGAGAAAAGTGTAATTCAGGCTTTGAGACGAACAAGATCTGAATCTAATTTAAATTCATGGGCTAAAAACTTTTTAGAATCCAATCCGACATTTGCTGAAGAATATTCACCTTACGATATCATTGAACTTTGGATGGAAGTCAATAGCCAAAGACTTTCGGATATTCAATATGCATCGTTAGATCCTGAACTCAAAAAAAAATATATTGGACTAGGACATGATCTTAGCAGTGATATGATAAACAATTCTGAGAGTAGTGTACTGACATATTATGCTAATAAAAAATTAGAAAGTATTCTTAAAAAATCATTGAGAGAGTTATCAGATGAAGACATCGCTTTACTCAACAACCAGATTTTTAAAAAACACAAAACTTATCTTAAAGATAGATTTATAACTCAACTAAGTGATCCGTCAGGAACCAAAAATGGATTTATAAATGTCGATTTAAGATCACGGAATATTTCAACACCTGTTGATAAATTTATAAAATTGTATGGTTTGGATTTGCTCATTTCAAAATTACCATTAGATCTAAAAAGTTTATCTATCGTAGCAGATGATGACGGTAGTGTAACATTAAAATTTGGTGACGACTTGAGTAGATTACAAAACTTAGAACAACTTGATTTAACTAATTGTGTAAATGAATTTCCAATTGTCATAAAAAAATTGAATCTAGATGTACTTACAATAGATGACAAAAGAATTAAAAAAGTTCCAAATTGGGTAGGTGATTTACATCTTTTCTTTTTGAACTTATCTAAAGAAACATATTTAGATCCAAAAATTGAAGAACGTCTCACAAAAAACGTAGAAGGGGATTTTTCATCTGGTATAGTTTCTTAAAAATGAAAAATATTGACGCTCAAATCTATTATAAAAAAATAGTAGATTTTTTCGAAAACAATCCAACACAACTTCATACTTTAATTGGTAATATGGATAAAAAAAACTTTTATTCTAAAATAAAAAATAAAGTTGAACAGAATTGCACTGAGGGATCCGACTTTGAGCTAAATAGAAAAGAGTTAGCTGACATTATATTTGAGTTATTTCAGGAGACAAACCAAAATACAAAAAATAAAATTGTAATGGAAGCAAAATTTGTGGAAACTAATTTTGGTTATTTTTCTTTGAATTGACTTTTTCAAAATTGTGATTATAATTTAACTAAAAAAAATGAAACAGACATCCAGTGGAACGCATCATACTTCAACAAAAAAAAGAAGAAAAGGTGTACATGCTAAAACAAAACATTCAACCCACAAAACATCTAAACATTACGAAAAAGTATCAAGAGGTCAAGGATGATAGAAGTTTCTAGAGTAGATAAGATCATGGAAAAGATTGAATCTAAAGAACAAATTTTCTTTTCTACTTTTCGCGATAAAATGTTGAATTTTGAATTCGTAAATAAATTATTCAATAATTCGAAAGTTATTTATTGTGATTATATTGGTGATTATGTGAGTGAAGCTCTTTTAATAACAAAACATCCATTCTACTTTTTTATCAAAAAAAATGGTAATGATATTTATAAATCAACTATTTATTTCGAAGAAATGAAAAAACAGGAATTGATACTATTCCTTAATCTTGCTGAAAAAAAAATAAATTATGATAGAATTAAATCCTGAACAACTTAAAAATAAAATAAATTCTGGAGAGAAATTTGTTATAGATTTCTACGCAACTTGGTGTGGGCCATGTAAATATCTTTCTAAAATTCTAGAGGAACATGGAAATAAATTTGGTGTACCTGTTTATAAATTTGATATCGATGTTGATAGAGAATTGGTAATGGACTACGGCATTAGAAGTGTACCTACATTGAAGTTATTCAATGAAGGATCCGTTGTGAAGACATATACAGGTATCCTTCAAGAGGGTGAGTTTAGTAATTTTTCAACAATATGAAAAATTTGTTTGTACTATCAATGAAGGGTTGTCCGTATTGTGAACAACTTAAAGATCTTTTAGATGAAGGGTCAGTTTCTTATACTGAAATTGACATAGATAATTTTACAAGTGAATACGATATGTTCAAAAAAGTAACAAACTCAGAATTTTTACCTGGGTTCATGATAATTAATGAAGAAACTAGAACATTGGAATGTTATGCAGCAGAACAAGACTTCTTCACAATTGAAGAAGCATTTACTATGTCAAAAAAACTAATCGAAGATTGATTATTTTTTAGCGTAATATTTCTGAATTGTTTTTTTTATTGCCTCTTGTACAGGTTTAGATTGTCCTTGATTAACTGGACTTTGAGATAAATTCGTACTTTTTTTACAACCACACATAGTTTTTTTTTCATATAAATATCAATCAGTTGAGTTTTGTACAACTATATTTGATATTTATTATAAATTAAAATATAATATTTTTGGTGTATGGATGATTATGAAGATCTAGAAACCGACTGGTTTTTAAAAAAACCTATAGATTTAGAACATAAGGAATATGTTTTGAATTATTTTTTGAAACGGGTTGAGGAGAGTTTGTCTGGGGGTAAAATATACCCTTTTTTTTCGTTAGTTTCTCTACATTTATGTTCTTTGGGGCATTATACTAAAACAGGTAAAATTTTAAAACTCAAAAAGAAAATTATAGATTTTGACACGGAAATTTCCATAGAGGATCTCAAAGAATATAAACCAAGAGTAAAAATGAGCGATCGTGATATTGAGGAAATAAATAAGATAGTTAACTATGGACAAGAAAAACTGACACAATATTTTACGGTATGTAAAACGATCTGGCAATTCACATTCGAAGCGACATCAGTTAAATTAAGAAAAGCTGGATCTGATGTACAAGACAAATTTTTATTTTTATACAAAGACATATACAATAAAGAATTCACACTCTGGGAGTTTCAATATAAAAAAGTAAAAAATCACAGAAAACTGATCATCAACAAAATAGTTACTGAAAAATTAAATCACTTTGATGTGATGGACAATTTATCTGAAAGTGATCAATATAAAACTCTATCGATTGTTGAAGGTTTTTCAACACAAAATCTACCATTAGAAAATACTTTATTACCTTTGTTCAAAAGAAAAATACAGATAATTTTTCAAAAAAGTTTAGCACAAAAAAATGGGTAGTCCAAAAAAAGTTTTAGACAAAGAAAAAATCAAAAATTATTTGTCAGCTGGGTACTCACTCAAAAGTATATTTAATAATTTATGTCTACAGTTTGATGACATAGAGTCTTTACAAATATTCAAAGAATTTGAAAGTGGATCCACAGAAAATCAAATAATCAAAAAGTTTTTTGACATTTGAATGGTCTTTGATTATATTTGAAGAAAAAAACTATGAAGACTGTTTTAAATACCTCAACTCAAGAGATCAAAAGGTTGGAAGACCGTAAGGCGGAAACTTTGGTAAAAGGCACAAGTTCTCCTTGGCAATACGTACCAAAAAAAGAATGGAAAGAAAAGGTACGTGACGTTAAAAAAAATGAACCTAAAAACGAAAAAAATGATACAGATAAATCTAACAGAGGAAGAAATTCTAAAAAATCCAAATAATTCTGATTTGGGTGGATATATTCGAAAAAAATATTTTGATAAAAAAACAAATATGGAACAAATTAATTCAAAACTTTTGGAGAAAAAAAACCTAGACAAAGTTCTTGGTAAACTTAGACAACCATGTCATGTTGATTTTATTTCTTCACTCCTCAAAGTCGATAATGCTCAAACTTTGATGGTAATTAATTATTTGGTTGAAAATGATTTAATTGTTGAAAGTCCCTCATATCCCGGTTATTATTCTACTGTAAAAAATTATAAAAAATGAGTATAACTGCAGAATATATTTGGTTGGATGGTTACAGTCCAGAACCAAATCTCAGAAGTAAGGTCAAAATAATTCGTGAATGGAAAGGAAATCCGCGAGATGTTAATTTTTTTCCTGAGTGGTCTTTTGACGGCTCATCAACTCAACAAGCTGATGGTCACTTTTCAGATAGAATTTTAAAACCTGTTCGAGTAATACCCAATCCATTCGATAAAACTTTGTATGACCACGGTACACTTATCAATACATCTAAAAGTTATTTAGTTTTATGTGAGGTTATGAATCCTGATGGAACCCCACATGAAAGTAATTTAAGAAATTTGTTACCCGATTTTGATCAAACATGGTATGGTTTCGAACAAGAGT
>Ga0194115_10000684_pt1 | contig 48127 bp, 60 predicted proteins | sample TA2MahsurfametaG_3_FD_148656 | JGI IMG/M metagenome (GOLD analysis project Ga0194115, IMG submission 148656) | Freshwater microbial communities from Lake Tanganyika, Tanzania - TA2015002 Mahale S4 surface | ecosystem: Environmental > Aquatic > Freshwater > Lake | place: Tanzania: Lake... | reverse complement strand
CTTGAACTGTGATTTTTTTACCATTGTTTGGATTAAATACTTGTAACCTAGTGCCGAATGGCAGGTATCTATGAGCAGTTGTAAATCCGTAGGCATTAAAGATTTGCCCGCTCGCTGTACGCTTCCCATGGTAACCATCGCCAACACCATAATGGGATACATAAGTACAGGAACTGGCAAATGCTGCTTTTACAGTGCTCAATAGAAGACAGGGCACGGTAAAAAGAGTAATTAATTTTTTCAATGTTAAAAATAGAGCTCAACGGCATCGATCCCCAATGCCGGGGGCGAACCCTGGAGGGGCTCGAAGCGGAAATGATCGCTTATTTCGTTAGTCTACCACGATTTTCAAGGTCGAGGTAGTCAATTGCGCTTTTTATGTGAGACTCGGGAATCTCATAAGTCATGAATTTATGGTCGCATCGTGGGCATCGACGATAGCGTTGAACGGAAATACCAATCGACAGGGAGTTCGTCAGATTGGTGATGTTCCCGCACTTAGGGCACTGCATGGCGAAGAAGGAGAGTAGATAGCTGACCTGAGATTCGAACTCAGACTGGAGCGATTTTAAGTCGCTTGCCTCTGCCGATTGGGCTAGTCAGCCTTGGTAGGACTGCCGGGAATTGAACCCGGTTCTGCCGCTTATAAGGCGACGGCTTTAACCAATAAGCAACAGTCCCCCACTTACTTATTTTAGCATGAAGTAAGTAGTACTAGGTTGCCCTCAGAGTCAGTGTATGCCGTCTTGCGGCAAGACCATGTGTAGAGGGTCAATAACCTCTTAAAATACAGTATAGCATGTAACTATTCCATTACGCACTCTACTGTTTGAAAAACCTTGATTAAATCAAAAATCATCTTAGTGTAAGAATTACGGTGCCGACGGAATTCGAGATTGCCTACAACTTCAGACTTAGACAATTTGCCCATTTGGCGGCGGATGTATGTGCTTCTGTAATCCCGATATAGATTTGCGCGATGGATGCCAGCCTTACGGGTGCGGAACGGTGAGGAACTAATCAAGCGCTGATAATAGCGACGACCAGCGGGACGACCTAAATCATCCTTAAGCACCCTGCCGTCGAGGTCATGTGTCAGAGCCCACAACGTCACAAGACGTGCCATTTTGACAATTTTATTCAGCTTGCCGTTACGCTTATTAAAGGTAATTCCGAGCTCTTCCAACTGTTTTTGGCTCATTTTTTCAAGCAACACTGGAAGCGCGGACTTGATCTGCTTAATCCAGGGATGATTTTCATCCTTATAACCACGAGATTTCAGGCGCACTAGCTCTAAATTGAGTCGCTGCCTATGTTCGTTGACCGCTTTAATAATTGCATCAGGAGTCGGAGACTTGCGCTCCATTAGATCCATAAGCGGAACCGTGTCAGGAAAAGCATTACAGTAGCTACGGATAGCCTTAATGTCATGAGTGCCGCAGTCCGGACTGAGCTTTTTAATGGGATTCTTTTTCTCTAAGGCACTCCACTTATCTGAGCAGCCATATGCCAACTGCCGCGCAGAAGGTGTGATCCGCTCAGGAAATGCCAGGAGACGAATCTTCACTTTTCGCGCGGCACCAATCTCGTAGCACATCTTCTTGAAACAACTCCATTGGGTGTCTGTAAAGCGTTGGGCTGGTGATTTATCCGCGCAAATGGTGTGAGCACGTTCCAAGACAATCTCAATTAAGTCGCAGTTGTCAAGCGGAATTGAGCGGAGCCATTTAGCCCTGATAAATTCTGCGTGTGATACGACATTAGAAGATTTATCGTTACCAATCAACAGGAACATACCATTTGCCTCTTGATCCGCATAAATGCGGAGCGGGTGCTGAAAGGCGTTCATGTTTAAAAATTTGGCCTAAGTCAATATATCTTTTTTGCGCTTATAAAAAAAATGAATATCTCGGGCAAGTTACAAACGATCCAGGCAGGATTCGAACCTGCGACCGACTGCTTAGAAGGCAGTTGCTCTATTCCGCTGAGCTACTGGACCAGACAACTCAAACAAACCAGAATCTTGCCAAAAACAAAATCAAGACAAGTTTCCAGGCGCTAACACCGACAATCGGCGAAAGCAACAGGCTAAGGGTAATCAGGGCAGCGATAGCAAATGCTGCTGCTATGCATCCGCCAACAACACCCAAATCCCCAGCATGCTCTCTCATTTCATCTGTACTTAGGTTAAAGCTGAAATCCTTTTTATCCATGGAAATTTACCGAAATAACGAATCAATCTACTGCAATTTAACGCAAATACAACAAAGTTTACGGGAATCATTTCTTTTTTTGGTGCTCAGCTTTAGCTCGTTGCTTTTTCTCCTCAATATGCCTAATGGTTGCCGCAACTGCCTCATCCCTTCCAGGTGGTTCCAGCTTCTTTTCCTTAAGAATCCTAGACCAAAATTCAGGGCTCATTGATCCGTTAGATCCGGATATTGTTTTCCTTGAGGGATCTTCGAATACCACCAGGCTTTCTCCGTATTGGAAAGTCGCTCATAGTACAAAATATGTACTTGAGTCCAGATATGACCATGCAGGTCAATACCGCTTACAGCATAACTAGGGCATCTTGATGCCGCCAGGTCTGGGACGAATCTTTTGCCGATCCTGTTCCAACTGGGCTGCTTACCTTTCCATTGCATTGAACAGGAAGGCCAAGGCAGCTCTTCCCGATCATACAAAACGCAAACTGGTCCAATCGTTTTGTAGGCAAATGATCCGCCGTGCGAACGGATGACGGTGCCTGATTTTAGTGGATGATTCAAGAAGCGAAACCAGACAGCACAAGGATTTTGTCATTAACCAATGCAGTGCAATCCACTAGCGAATCTTCGATTTCTTTGCAGAGCTCAACAAGTTCCGCAGTGGTATTAAAAGTCATTTCCACAATCTCCTGGCTAGCTAGCCAGCAAAATTGATTAGCAGCTCCTGGCTTGAACTGAAAACGGGCAATAATCATCAATTCCGCTCCGATAGTTCATTGTATTCAAAATCACTGAGATCTCGCCGCTGAAGCTTGAACTTTTTCTGGAGTTTGAATATCTGCATTAGGCTGCCCATCTATTTGATTGTTGGCAGATCTGTTATCACTACCCCGGCTTACGGCTTCATTCACTTCCGCGACTATGGACTGATCATTAGGAGACTGTTCAATTTGATCCATGCGATCTTGCTCGGTCCTTTGCAGTTCATCCTCAACCTTTAGATCAGGATCGAGGACCCCTCCACGTTGCAGTTCATCTAGCACTGTCCTCTTGGAGACCAGCCCTTGTGAATAAAGATTAACAAGCTGAGCAACATCCGACGCATCCATTGGCTTGTTGATCAAACTATCATTCATCGCCAATCCTGATTCGTTGTTGATCTGGTTGATCTCGCCGTTATAGGCGGCCCAGAAGCGCATCACAAGATTGAACGAAGATGTCTTGTTGCGTACCAATGAAGACACTTGAGACGCGACTTGAGCCGCCCTCAGCGATGCCTCCGTAGCAGTCTTAACTTCAGCCCCATAAAGGAAGTTCAGGCCGCTGCGATCCATCAGTCCTTCAACATGACGGATTTCCGCCTGATGGCGCTCAAGACTGCGACCAGAAGGCTCTGCAAATTCAAACTTACCGCCTTCGGTATCAAGATCAACTGCGGTATTTGGTCCAAGAATTAAAGGAAGAGGTTGCCCATCTGGTCCGATCTTGGCTCCAGTACGCACAGGCACTGGCATTGCGCATTTATGGATCAATTCATGCAGATCCGAGCGCATTTGGAAGTGCTGAATTGATAATTCCGCTAAACCGTTTAACGGGATATCACCTGAGGCGAATCTAGAGACCGTAGCCCCATACCATGCAATCGGAACAACAGGCAAAGAAGTAGCTACTTCGCGTTCCTTGATCTGTCTCCACTCCCTACCATTGCGTTCTAATCGATATGTCTCAACCGATCCAGGGCGGCAAACATGATAAATCGCTTCTAATTCAACACCAAAGGAGCCGGGTTCGATTTTCTGCCTGATCTGACGAATCGTAGCATGAGCAAGTTTTTCTCTGCCATTCTCGTAGGTGACAGACCAATTGATCACGTCTTTTCTTTCAATCATGAGCATATAGGGTCTGCGACCTATCGATTGCTCATCAAAGAAGTTCTCCTCAGATTCGCCAGGCGTCATATCAACCATGATAAAAACGCCACCATCCCTCAGGGCTTTTTCGTCGCACTTGTTCCAAAAACTTTGAATACTTTCGCCCTGAAGGTCGATATTCTTTTCTGCATTATCCATCGAAGCAGGGGCACCGATAACTTGAAATCTGCTTAACAGACCAGCATATGCCCGAATGCTGTCTCTGTAAATGGGAGTGTAGGTAGATCTGGATAGGCGACCGTAATAAGCTCTGTTAGGTTCGCCGTCCTCCTGCATTAAATATTTTGACTTCAAATCCTTTGCTAAACCTTTGTCATCAACAAAAGTGCCGTCTAATAAATACCAGCAATCAGACGCAAGCTGTAATGAAGGGAGAATGCGGACGACCTCAGGTCGATGATATGACACCAATGAAGGGTCATTTATAGGATGCGGTACTCCCTGCATTTTTAGAATAGCAATTTGCCTTCACAGCAAGAATCTGTGCCGCTTCTCGCGACTCTTATTAGTCTACCTTGATCCCCTTGCTGGGCTGAACAGTCATGTCATTCATATATCTACCTGTAATTGCATAGGAATTTGTAGGAGTTTGATCAAGTCGCGCAAACCTCAATTGGCCAATTCGCATGCCAGGCCAAAGCTCAATATCATGCCTTTGATTAACATTAAACAACTCGAGCGTAATTCGACCCTCAAATCCTGGATCGATATATCCAGCCATGAGATGTTCAAGTCCCATGCGACCGAGAGTGCTCTTGAGTTGATATTGAGCTTCTGCCCAGTCAGGCACTTTGATAATCTCATTAGTTACGCCCAGGATGAAATTACTAGGGCGCAACCTAAAGGGTTCGTCTTCAGAAAACCCTGTCAGGTCAAAAGGTAACCAACGAGTGCGAAGTGCCTCAGGGCCACAGATGTGCCCCTCAACAAGGATTTCCTTGCCAAGGGTTACATCGATTGACGCGGGGTTGACATACTTGAGATCAAAAGGAGAAATAAGTTTGTCCTCCATGCACATAAGTGCCAGTTGCCAATCAACAAGAGTACTCATTGGAAATTAAATTTGCTTACCAACTTGATCAGCGTCTTTCTCCGCCTCGGAAAGACATTTGTCAGAATCACATCCTGCAGCCCCCTTGAGCTCGTAGTCTGGGGTGTCATACTGCTGTAGAACCTCTAAGAAATCCACCTTATCTTTTCCAAAAATGATTGGGAGGGCGCTTCTGTAAGAAGATGCGACGCCATGAAGTCTTTCGTAGGTCTGGGCATCGATTGGTTCAAATGGAAGCCGGGGAAAAGTTTCATTGACATCAAAGCGAGCCAGAAGAGCAGCGCTGATATAACCAGCACTCTGCTCCATTGAGGAGTGAATGCAAGAAGTAAGAATAGGAATTTCATCTTCTCGAAACTCAATGGTCGCAGAGGTGTTATGCTCAGTGTAGTGAGTCTGAACCTGCATGTAAAGGCCCCACTGAGAAATTGCAGGCAATTTACTCAGGTCAAATTTGTCGCAACCGTTTACATTTGCCCAGGAGACTGCGGTCGGAATCTCAACTAGAACCTCATGGACGCGAGGATCCATGATGTCATCCAGAAGATTTCCATCTTCATCCTTTGCGGACTGAGCGGGAACAACTGAATAGCCCCAATCCCGCAGCGCAGAGACTAGTGGATCGGTTTTGCCAAAGGTGATTCGGCGAATAAAGCGTTGTGCCTTAGGAGGATGCCAGCCAGGGGAGGCCCCCGTCATCAGGCTCTTAGTGCCAGCAGGCTGCACCGTTGTTACACGATTCGGAACACGAAGTCCATGACGCTCGCAATATTCCTTGATCGCTTCACGCACTACCGCACGCCAACGCACCAAGTATTCCCGCTCTGATTGAATGAAAGCCTTACCGATACGGCCACCTGGGCGGCCATTCATCATCCATTGCAGCCAAGTACTACCAAAGGCATGTACAAAGAAATCAAATAGGCCGGTAAAACTCACGCCAACAATTGGATCAATTAAGCGACTGTATTGATACCGTTCATGATAAAATTCATGGTGCAGCAATGCGGCTGCCTGCAATGCACCTGCTCGGAAAGCATCATCCTGACCTTTTTTGTTTTCAGGACTGATTGTATTTAGATGAATTTCAGCCAGATTGCAGTGGAAGTCGGAGCCAATAATTTCCCCGCAAGGATTAAGACCATATCGCATCATTCGATGCTCAAGTTCTCGCTCGTCAATGCTAATACCAAGTTCCTGAGCGCGATAATCAAGGTAACTTTTGGCGATTTCCTTGTCATCCGCGTAAGTACTCAAGAAGACTTCGCGTGAATGGGATGTGTTGAGAAGATCACGATTTGCTCTTGCAATAGCTTCCGGAACAAATTGAATGGCACCTTCACCGGAATAAAACTGCTGACGGATGGACTGCTCTACCTCTTCGATTGTGGGCACATTATGAAAGCAGCGAGTATGGTTAGCCATTCTCAGCGCTTCCTTTTCTGGATCGACTTTCCAGTTACCATCTTTATCTTGGGTATAAAGACCCATTTTGCAATTGGCTGCCTCAGTGTCGGCTTCGCCAAATTGGCGCATGCCTGCACTACGGCGAATATTACCTGCTACAACACAGGTGGCCGCTTCATCAATCAGCAAGCAACATTCAACCGAAGTCAGCTTCCTCCCTTGTGCTTTGTTAAGGAGGTTGATGATCTTGGTGAACATTTCTTCGACCTTGATTGGATTAGCTGTACCACCAAAGCCTTTGAGACGCTCACCAGCGGGTCGAATATTACCAAGACCAATCTTTAGATCCAGAGTAGAACCGCCTTGTTGCCATTTGGCTTCCATTGCCAAACTCAACACCATCCGATAGGCATCTGCCCAACCCTGACGGCTATCGCCAACAGTAAGGACAAATAGATCGTTTTGTTGTTCTAACGAAGAATTCTCTTGGCGATTTTTCTTGGCAATCGTGCCAACTTTATTGATCTTAATGATATTAATTTTGTTCTTAACTGCTGGTAGTTTTTCAATAAGATCAGTCTCAAGAATCGCGCCTGTTCCAGAACCCATCATGGCCAGTTCCATGATAAGTTTGAATGCATCAAGGTCAACGATGTTAGTGCTAGTGCAATTATACCAGCCACTAAAATTCTTCTGTTCAGCAGCCCAGTCGGTTCCAGCAACCCAAAACGCTCGGCCAGAAGGAAAGCAGTGTTGATTTAGTGCCTGATCAAGTACAAGATTTTTCTCCTCTTCCGTGTATTGACCAACGCGAGCGACATCATCAATCGTTCGCGTCATGGCCTCCTTGAAGGTTTCCCTCGAACCATCTGGCTTTCGACGGCTATAGGTCCGATAGAAAACGGCAAGAGCGCTGGGAGCGGTAGACGAAAACTCAGACATCAAGTGCTTGCGGGTGATATCAGGCTACCGGATCCTGGCTTTTTTTTTCTAAAGATCAAAGTTTTTGCACTTGATATCTAAAGGGTTTTCGTCGCAAAACTTATCCCAAAATGGGAGGACATTTTCGGTTTTTTCTGGTAGCAAGTCTTCCCGCTGTTTAGGGTCTTGCTCACTGAGATTTTCTTTCATCATTTTTGTTGCAAGACCTGGTATGTAAGAATAAAAACCAGAGGGATCCTAGAGGCATGATGCCCAGAGGATCGTCGCAGTAGTATTATTATGGTTCATTGTTGCGAATAAAAGTTTTTCTCGCAAAAAGAGCCATCTTGATTGATCGGTGAAATAGATGTGGCGTAACAGAATTACACAATCCGCCCATCTCAATTTGCCAATAAGGCCAAGAAGTAACAGCAAGATTCTGTTGTCTAATTCGGCCCCTAAACCTAGAAGCCGATCAGGTTTCACCGGCCCTGTCCCCTGTAGGGTTTCCTGGATGGACTACGCTTAGTCCGACCTTGATTGAGGCGAGTACGAACACGCTTACCATCTCCAATGCGAGTACGCTTTGGCGGTCCCGGAGTGAATTCGACGTTTTTGTAGACAGCCATGGCTTAATCGAGATGACTAAGCCAAGTTACCCGTTTTTTCAGAATAAAAGCGGATCAGTCGAAACAAGAGACCCTACAGGGAGTCTTCCATATTCTTTGGGGCAGAAAGCGTATCATCCTCGATTGGTGACACCATTATGTCTTCAATATGGTGTATGACCCCCGGCGACGAATCAATATTTATAGTTGGCACAATGATCGGACGTAATTGTTGAAGATACTGCGGTTCTGCTACAAGAAGCATTGCCATCAATACATCTGGAATAGAATAAGTTTCATCTACACTCTCTACCTCCTTTATCCGATTCCACAGCCATTTCATTTCAGGGAAGTAAAGTAAATCCATTAATGGAGCCAAGACAGTCCTTATGTGTGGCTTATGAATATACAAACGAATTAATCTTTTTTCTACCAGTTTTCTTGTGTCAAGCAATCCAGGCTTGGTCCAGCTTTTTGTTAGACGATAATACTTTACCGATTCATGTAAATCTTTGGCGATTTGAGTGGCAAGATTTTCTTTATTTTGTGCAAGCCTCAATGCAGCCTTGTCAATGTAATAAGTCCGCAATGATTGGCTAGATATCTTAGAGAATAAATTTTTGATTCGCTTTTCAACGTCATTAATGACCACGGAATCATTAAAATCAAGACTTGAAAGCCAGCTATCCAGTATCCAATCGAGCCAACTTAGGGAGCCTGCAATCAAGGATCTCATGTCAACTCCTTCTTTAATGCAATCATCGGGATCCTTGCCATTTGGGAGGCTTGCAATACGAACATCAAGCTTGCCAGACAATGCGTATTGCTCTATCGCGGCAAGAAATTTGCCAATTGCTCGCCTCCCGCCTTCGTCTCCGTCCATGCAAAGTACAAATCTTGTGGTTCGTTTCATCAACCGCTTAATTACTGCTATATCCGGCGATGCCGTACCTTGCAGGGCTACCACGTTTTTGATTCCGTATTGATGCAACGCAATAACATCAATATGTCCTTCGACGAAGACGCACTCTCCTGCCTCGCGAATACTTTCTAGCGCACGGAATTCATTGAAAACAATATTCGATTTATTGAAGATTATATTATTTTCTGTGTTAATGTATTTTGGCTTGTCATTGCCTATTGCTCTTTGGGTAAATCCAATAATTTTCCCACTTGAACTTTGAATGGGTATAGTTAAACGATTTCTACTTTTGTTAAAGCCAAGTCCGAATTCCCTGCTTGTCGCTGGTTCAATATTTCTTGATTTAATAAAGTCTTTCACCTTTTGATCGAGGCGCAAGTTTTCCCTGAAAAGTCTTTGTGTTGATTCGACTTGTTCATATGCGATTTCGATTTCCCTTCGACGCGCTTGTAGCTCCTCTGAGTTTTCGTCAACATAAAGAACTTGTATATTAGATTTTTCTGCAATTCTCTCAACAGCTTCGCGGAAGCTAAGACCAAACTTTTCTTTGATATAATTGATTGCATCTCCCGAATTCCTACAAACATGACAAAACAGAAATCCTTTCTGATCTGAAATCGTCAGAGATGGATTGGTGTCATCATGCCAGACACACTGACATATAAATTCTCGCCCCACGCGCTTCATGGGGACGCCCTCTGCTTCCAGTACATGGGAGATTGGCAGGGCTTTTATTTGATCAATAGTCTTAGATGAGATCCCCAAGGATTGCCTTCAATATATCGCGTGTCAATCCTGCCATAAAGAATTGATCAGCGCAACACCAGATCTGGAATTCGAACCCTTGAAATAATTTGAAAGCAATGAGACTTCGCCTGGACTCATTTTGTTAATTTTTGTTTCTATTTCATTCAAGTACTGAGATGCAAAATCAACTTCATCGGGTTCAAGACTTGCTGATGGACTTGCCTGATCATTGATTTCAAGTGGTGGTCCACTACAAACGCTAATAATCTCTTGCCATTCGCTTGATTCGAGATCCAGCTTCTCGCAAATAGCGGCTTCAGACATGCCTTCGTAAAGCATTTTACGACCACGCAACCAATTGTCTCGCATCTTATGGGTTAGTCTCACTGCATACGTCCGGTCCCTAATCCAATGAAGTAATTCGCCCCTAATCGTTGGAACGGCAAGACTACTGAACTTGAATCCAGATTCAGGATTGTAGCGATAAGCCGCCTTACAGAGCCCTTCTAAAGCAGCACCTTCAAGTGTGTCATAATCAATATCGGCAGTTCTTTGCAGCCGCCAAGCTTCTCTTCTAGCCAGATTAATGTTTTCAGACGCTAATCTCTGCTGTTCTTCATTTAAGTAAAATTTTCTGGTTTTGCGAGCCATTTTCATTAATATAATATATTCATTCTATCACCATAATTCTATTGTTTTTACATTTGGCAAATGTCTTGAACTTCTTCCCCATTGAACTTCCGTGACTTGTGGCGCTGTACGTTGCAAACAATAGTTTACTGCCATTGTTAGCGCATCAACTTGGTCATCATTCTTTGAAGCAGGAAATAAGCTGAACTCAGACACAAAAGCATCAAGCCATCTATCGCTTGCCGGTAAGAATACGTTCCCCGCTTCTACTAATGGAACAATTGCAGATGCGCGAGCCTGCTTACTTTTTTCTGGCTTGAAACCAATCAATCCGGGAACTTTTTTCTTTGCCATTTGAAAAACGGCATAACCACTGGCGGCAAGTTCAATAATCGTTCCATCAAGGACATGTTTTTTGTACATCCTTGATATCATTGCCAAAGTACCAATCACATCAGTTTTTTCTCTAAAAAGATCAAGCACATAAAAGCTATTAACAGATTGACCAACGACAATCCCAACAACATAGTCGCTCGTGTTTGCATCGGTAAAGGTACAGTCGACTGACAGAATAATTCTGTCAAAATCGGGTATCACAGTATCATGTTCATAATACTGCCACCAATCAGGGTTAAACATGTTACCCCCGACTGGAGCTGGTCTTTGTTGGTATAAAGCCGCAAATTCCCTTACTCCAATCGCTTCCCTGATCCTTTCATAATCTTGCGTATCGTAACGCTGTGGGCAAACGGCTTGGTCTGCCTGTTCTCTCCAGTCAGGGATGGATTCACAATGACTAGGAAGGATAGGTCGACTACCTTTGTCTTCATATAAAGCGGGAAAATCTGCAATTGTCCAGTTTTCTCTTCCGCTTTCGGACACGTTCATTTCGTTTTCAAACAATTGTCCGATCATGTCATTTTCGGACCATCTAGTTTGAATAACAACGATTGCTCCAACTTCTGGCTCAAGACGTGTATACAAGGTTGATGCATACCAGTCCCAAAGCTTATCCATCATCCGTGGACTCTCTGCATCCTCTCTATTTTTGACAGGGTCATCAATAATCAGCAGGTGACCTGAACGACCAGTAATTGCGCCTCCAACGCCTGCTGCCCATAAGCCGCCGCCACCTTGTGTACCCCAAGCGTTAACAGCCTGCTGAACAGGATCTAGTAATCCACCGCCATCTTTAAAGTATTCTCGTGCTTTACGAGAGAATCCCTGACTCAATTCAGCAGAGTAAGAAGAAATACCAACAAAACGATCTGGATGAGCTAATAGATAGGCAGCAGGAAGTAATTGTGAACTAAGGAGACTTTTGCCGGTCCTGGGTGGGACTTGCAATATTAATCTATTGCAATCGCCGTCAATAACTTTTTGTAGCTGTTGAATTAGGGTTGCGTGGAACTTGTAAAATTTATAGTTCGGATGTACTTTTTTAATGAACTTATGAAGTACAATCCTCTCGCCAACTTCTTTTTGTTGCGTCTTCTTATCACGCAACGCCTTAAGCATGCCCTGATTTCGGGCTGATCTTTTTAAGTAATCTCTACCTAGTTTTTGTGCCATAATTATTCATCGAGACAGATGACATCATCATCATTAATATCTACAACTTCAACACGCTCTAGTTCTTGTTCAACTAATTGAAGCATGTCTTCAACGCCCAAGGCAGCAGCCCAGGCTTGTCTTGATTGCTCTGTAATATTTGCTGTGGCTCTTAGTAAACCGGCAACCAAAGGAAGTGGCACATCCTCACCTGATTGATGTGCCTGTTTAACACGTTTAGTCAAGACCTCAAGCAAATCCTCGGAAACATCCATCATCAAACGTGCTTGGCGTTCCGATGCATCACGGAACTCCATGATGGATTGCTTGTGTCTTTGCTCTCGGAGCTTTTCAGTATCTTTCCAGATCATTGCAACCTGCTCTTTATCCCATTGAGCAGTTCGTTTTTCCCATTGATATTTCTTTGACCAGTGCTGAATGGTGTCAAGAGTTTTTTTATACATTTCAGCAATAACAGAAAGAGACCTTTTGGGTCCCATTCTCATATACTCCTGAAATGCTCTAAACTGTTCGGCATTCTCATGCTTACCATATCTAGGGGGTAATGTATATCCCTTCCTAAAATCGTAGCAATGAACCGCCATTCCAACCTATATAAGCGCTGTAGGATACCGTTTAATCAGAAAAAACGGCTTCATGGATTGTAGGAAACTGTTCCTTGAATATATCAAGAATTTGTAGAGCAATTTGCCTATGCTCTAGTTGAGTTTCAATTCCACTTCTAATTTGCAAATAATGTATCCATGATCTGATGGTGCCATTCATATAAAGTCTAGTAGGTGAAGCAAGGGGCAAAATGCTTCGTGCGCATTCTTTCGCAACTCCATTGCTTACCATTTCTTTATACAGATGCTCGCTTTCTTCGAAGATTTCGCCTATGCGTCTGTAGTAGTTTGAGATAATTTCAGTGGAAAGATCATCGATAGAGTTTTGACGATTCTTGAGATCTTGTCTCCTAAGATGCGGAATTGACGCAGAACCCAAAGACCCAACATCAGAATACCTCTGTGAGAATTCTTGAAATGAAAATGATCTATGTCGAAGAATTTGCGGAGAAATTCCTCTCGTGGTATTAATTTCAACAACCATATTCCCCATCTCAAATGGAGACCAGTGTTGATGTTTAATTAGATACTTAATTAGTTTTACATAGTCATCATTTTGTTGGCCAGATGGATTACTGACCCTGGCACAATAAACAATTATCTTTTCTGCGTCTGGCGTAACAGAAACCAGTTTACATTCAGAAAAGTGGTTCAAGGCTTTTGGTCGTCTGATTCATTCTATCTAAGTCCAACGGGCTGTACCATTTCGGATAATTAAGATTCTTTAGGGTTGGTAAAGGTACTGGATAGTCGCCAGATTTTTTGCAATCACGCAAAAGTTGCAGGGCCAGTTGGTTTTTGAGCTTAGCTTCTTTGAGCATGAAGTCAGGCACCTCAAACAGATCTATTGTATAAGGATCATTACGTTCGATCGCAACAAAGATAAATCTAGCAGGCTTACCGTAAATGGCTTCAGCAGCAGAGGCATACCAGCCAGCCTGAAAATCATAACCAAGATCAATTGATTTACTTTGAAATTTATCAACATCAACAGAATCCGTCGTTTTTAGATCGACAACAATAACTTCATCTTCAAGTACTAAAACCCTGTCTAGACGGGCTTTACAGCGAATATCTTCGTAATCCCAATAGATGGACACCTCATTGAATTTCCGATAATCCTTTTGAGAAGGGTCAAACCATTCGAGTTGCCTTAGGCGTTCTGACATACCCATAACAGCATCCCATTGCCTGTACTGCCCATCATTAGCAAGGATTGTCTTCTTGCTATTTCTGTCTTTCCATTCCTTACCCTCTTTAGAAGTGAATTTAATGTCGTCTGGTTTCTTAACAAAAGATGATTCAAATATCTCATCGCCCTCTAGCACCCTGCAATGGGTAGCTGTACCAATTGTCATTACTGGACTTGGCATAAATCGCCTTTGCTTGCTTGCCAGGTAATGAGCAGGGCTGGTCAGGATATGTTTAAGGCTGGATTGATTCTCCCCGGCTTCAACACGATACTGCCTATCTGGCTGAAAATAGCAAACCTCGGCGTTACTGATCATCGACAGCACCATTTATTGTCAGTATAAGGGCTATAGTTCAGCGTCAATATTGTGAATGGAAATTTTTATAAAGCTTTCTTTCTCTGGCGCTTTTTGGTAGGTAATAGAAGCCGACTGAATGATTGTTGCTCGATCATCAACCCAAAGTATTTTATTACCAGTATCAAAAATAGCCCCCATGTAATTATCAATGTCGCCACGGGCAGCACCAGCACAGGAGATGTCAACCGCTATCGGGGTTTCAATTGGTGGGCATGGCCATTGCTCTTGCATTTGCCTCGCAACTTCCTTGCGCCAGTTTTGATAGTTCTTTGGCATGAAGGTGCCATTCCTGGTAACTCTTGGCCTAGCCTTGGACATAAGCTTGACCCTAAGAATCACGTCTGGATAGCTTTGCATCAGTCCGGACATCTTTCTGACCAGCTATATGCTGCATCAAATAGCTTCCAAGGGTCCTCTTCAAAATATTCCCCATCAGCAGATGGCTTGGAATCGGCTAATGCAATTTTTAGCAGGATCAGATATCCAATCAGGTCTTGAATTACATCTTCATCACATGCGATCAATTCAGAACCTTTCTTAATTCGACTGAGCTTGTCATCAATTCGAACAAGCAACTGCTCAACAGTAGAAGACTTACTGAAAATACGGGTTGGGTTTAATGCGCTATCTCCATACTTGAAATTCTTATCAAGGAGAAGTTGCTTGATTGAATCACAGGCTTGAGCAATTTTGATGCAATTGTTGTTCATTGATCTGTTACTGGTTTAAGGCTTCTGGCATCGTAGATTTTAACTCTTTGTCCAGACTGAATAAATTCGACACAGCATCCGTCCCGTGTGCTATTGACAACTATGGCAGCGCTCCATCCTGATCCGCGATAAACATTAACCTTTGATCCTTTACGAAGGATGGGAAGAGGATGAGGCGGTTGATTCATCCAAGCGGCGTTATCAATAGCCTTCTTTTTTGCGATGTAATTACTTGTTGCCATAATCGCTAAGTGCTATGGACATCTCTAACGTAAAGTGATGAGGAATTTGAGCGCCAAGACTTGACGCCCATGATATTACCTTAGGTACATTTTGATGGTAAGATCCGGGCGACAGAACCCAGAAGTCCCTGTTTTCATTATAGCGAAGAATTTTTTCTTGGACCATTTCACCCAGAACTTCTTCTACGATAATCTCTAGTCTGGATTTCTCGAATTCAGCATCATCTGTGATTCTTAAATCATCAATCGGGCAGTGTGGGCTTATCGAGCTAACAATTTCAGAAAAGCTAACAGCACCACGATGCAGCAAGACTGCAATCACATAAGGCCTAACATTGGCGTGAGTGATCATTGGTAGATCATCAATTAATGCACCAAGGGAACCGCAATAATAGCAGTCCTCTAAATCGTAATAGCTAAACATAATACAAACAAAAAGGGGTGAGGCTTATACCCCACCCAATTGGCTACCTAAGACAGATCAAAACATTGAAGAAGCTACATCAGTCTCATCTTTTGCTTTGTAAGGCATGTTTACACGCGCATCTTTGATGTCGACATAAGTGCGCCCATTGTATTCACGCATAACCTGTTGGCCATTTGCGACAATAAAATCACCGCGTTCAATGCGCTCAGCTAGAATTTCAGCTTGCTTGCCGATCACCTGTACTTTGTAGAACTGGCCGGGCTTGGAATCGCCCTTAAAGTAAAAGTACTCAGTGTCTCGAACACTGAACTCAAGGCTCTTAGTGCCGCTATTAAGTTCACGGAGAGTTGCGGCGGGTTCGCCTTGCTTGCATACAACCGTGCCGGAAACCATTGTCTGTGCCATGGGTGGGGTCCCTGTGATGTACACTTCAGTCTATGTGCTCATTGCAGTTTTGAGCTTGCCAAGCGTAGAATTCATAATTGTCCTTATTTCATGTCTATTCATCTGATATTTATTAGCAAGATCAATGATCCGGGCATTATAACAACAAACCTGAACGACGATGTCTTTATGAACAGGATCAATTTCTAGTTCAGAAAGATTGAAAATATCTTCAATAGAGTCAATCGGCTCGAGTTTATTGGTCTGTAAAGCCAGGTCGTGTCTTTCGATTTCTTCGTCTTCGGAAATTCTTGCGTAAAGCGACAAGGCAGGACTGAGAGCGTTTTGCGCCATTAGTGAACGTTCGTAGTACTGAGGGCGTTGCTCGCGCTTTTCAGTCATGTATTTAATATCCGTTAAATATTTTTGATCTCTATGGTACTGTTCTGGCACGTAGATGAGTGATGTCAGACTATAGAGATGTCTTTGAACGTTTTGATATATCCATCCATGGGCATAAGTACTAAACCTGTAACCACGACGATAGTCATAAAGCACTGCAGCACGATACAGACCAAATACACCAGCCTGCAAAAGATCAATTGTATGAGAATCTCCAAATTTAAACAGCTTTCTTGGTGCGAGTATTCTTTTTGTGATGATCGGGATCAATTTTAAATTATGATTGACAAGTTTTTTTATTGCTCTTTGACCTTTACGCGAATCTTCGCCGTGCTCATGAATATCTCGGGAGAGCCTAATGACTTCATTTTGCGATAACACATGAAACCGTCCGGCATTATTGAGCCAAAAGAGCAAACTGTCATCGCTCGAAGACATACTGTTTTCATTCAACGAAACAATGATATGCAAAGAAAAGGGGGCGTCAACCCCCCTTAATTAAGATTGCAGATCTCAACAATAGTCCCATCAAAGAACCTGGCGAGATTCAGGGCGAGATCGTCAATACGTTTCTTGAAATTTAGAGTTTTCAGTCTCAACCCAAGACTCGTCCTTTGATTTAAGGGTGTCAACGCCGATGTCAAATTTTCCAGCAATTCGGGCGACGAGAGCATCGATGGCTTCAGTGCAAAGCCCCTTCTCTGCCGCCAGCTCGCGGAAATCGGCCTCAGAGGTCTGTTTCTTCTTGGTCGAGCGTTTAGGCGAGACATCGTTCGCAGGGGCCTTGGAGGGGCTTACAGGGACCTCTCGCGACTCCTCTACGGCATACCCGCTTTCCAGGGGCATCTTTGCCCATAATTCATATGCCAGTCCGAATTGCATAGCGGCAACCAGGCAAGCACCCCTGCGCTGCGTGTCTGTCACGTCTCGAGAAGTGATCTTCTCAAAAGGTATCGAATTATTCCGATGGTCCATGATCGCCTGCGGAACCTCGGGCGTGGTGAATCCGGAAACGTGGCGATAGCGGATCAGAAGGTAACCGCCAACTGGTGCCTGATGAACCAGGCCACCATCTGTGGAAAACACCGTTTCGCACATCCAACCTGGGGCGTGCATTCTAAGGAGGTTCATGGTGCGAGACCAGTTGATGTAACTGGCCTTGAAGCTGCCAGACCCAATCTGCTCAACAAGGTCCTTGGTGGCAATCCCGCTCAAGTTTGGGATCTCAATGGCGTTTTGCATTGCGTTTGGCTTTTGCTTCCCGCAGTCTATGGAGTCTTTGTTGCTCGCGTTTGCAAATCTTTGCAATGTCCTGAGATGAGATCAGCCCACCCAGTAGGTCGAAGATCGCTGTCTGGCTCATCAAAAGCTCGAAGTTCAGTCGGATTACTACCTTGCCGAACTCCTCGTTGACCGCATCGAATCGATTTTTGATCCGCTGCCTCTTCCGTCGTGCCACAGCAGCCTTGGCAGCTTTGCGGCGCCTGTTCTTCTCGTAGAGCTCCTTCCGGTGCTGCTCATGGTACCTCCGGCAGTAGCGGCGCTTGCTCTCCTGGGCATTCAGCCACGCCTCCTCGGTTTTGTACAGAAGCCTGCTTTTGGGGACTTTTTCTTCCGGTTCGCGCATAAGACTAATGATGATGATAAGAGTCTTCTTAATCTTTTTTAATCTAGTATATATATATCTAAGGATGGGGTTGCCTAAGACAACCCCCCTTGGGTTTCCTGAGACCACCCCCAAAGGTTGCCTAAGACAACCCCAAACCTTCCCTGAAGCAACCTTTCCTCAGGTAACCCCCGATGAAAATCCATATGCTGTGAGCGGCAGGGGTTGACACCGTCCCTATGTTCTGTCAGGTCAAAACACGTTGATGAACGACGCACCTTCAGTGCCTTCCGGTCCGCTCCATTCGGTCCATCGTCCGTGGGATTACAAAAACGGTTGGGTCCGGGCTCCAATCCGCGAAATCGTTTGCAACAGCTCCCTCTCCAAGCAGGCTCGACTGCTCTGGCTTTGGCTCGCATCTCTCAAGGAGGGTAGTCCCGACTACACCTGGAAAGATTGCGAGATCGAACTCGACTGCCAAACCAAGGCGCGGAAAAACTGCCTCGGTCAACTCATATCTCAAGGATTTCTTGAGATTTCCGACGAGGGCATCGCAATCTTAAAAGATCCTTATATTGCTTACAGCTCAAAAAAACTCGACAGCGAAAGAAAAATTTTAACATCACGTAGTCAAATTAGGCATATTGAGGTAAGTGAAATCGCTTTACATAAAGAAGAGATTGTAAAAGTTGAAGAGAAGCCTAAAAAAACAACCCCAGTCTCAACAGTACAACGACCCACCGAAAATGATCGACAACGTTGTATCGATAGCTGGAATTTTTATAAACCTGACACATATAGTAGCTTAAATAGTTTTGGAAATGATCGCTGGCAAGCACTAGTCAGTCATATGTCTAACCTTAATTATGATAAAAATGATGTCGAAGGTTTTATTAAAATAATTTGTAAAGGTTTAAATAAAGATGATTGGTGGGTAAAAGAATGTACCAATCGTTCATATGAAGGGATATTTGGATCAGGTAAAGTACAGGAGAAAAAAAGAGGCAATGTGCAAAAATTTTACGATCTTGGATTGGTAAACGATGAAGCCCAACAAGTCCTACTAAAGGAAACAAAAGAAACTTTTAATAACGAATTGGCTAACTTGAAATATAGACTTGATCTTGCTAAAGCCAGAAGAAATCAATTAGAAATTGATAAATGGCAAGCGGAAATCGACAAATTCTCTGAAACCATTTTTAACCAGGAAACTGCTCAAAATGAACCCTGACTCTAATCTTCCCTATTACATCAATAAGGCAGCCGAGCTTGCTCTGCTTCAAATTGAAAACGGCAAGGTAACCAAAGTTAATAAAGATGCAGTCAATACTGTTATGTCGACTGTTCGGATTGTCGAGAAACTACAACCATCGACTATCGCCGACCGAGATGAAACTCAAACACAAGAATCTATAGTTCTGTCCAGGGTTCTAGGTAGCGCCTCGGGTGTCGCACGCGAATTGTGGTCACAATTTAGAACTGCCTTCGGCGTTGGTCATGGACAAGAACTTCCCCCAAGCCTTTGGTCGATAAATGTATTGCGCATAATCGCAAAAGAAATCGATCTCACCTTTATCGGTGAACGCACTGGAAAAATAATCTCTCCTACAAGTCTTATCACAGGCTACGAAAATTTACCACAAAAAGAATTAGAAGTACCCTTTTCTGATTTCTGTACAACAATTTCTGAATTGTCATCACTTTCCGCTATGCGTGTTTTCGGCGATGCTGATTCAGAATGGAATACAGCATTAGATATTTTAAAACAAAAACGAGTATTATCTCTTTATAAAGATACATTATATCAAGCATCTCAATACTTGAAGACTGATCCAAACTTAGAGTCAGCGCATGAATTCGTCCATAAACGAATCATGGAAGGGATTGGCATGCTGAGTGGAACAATCGGGAATCAAGGCCAAATTGTAGATCTTACCGAAGCCATCGCAGGTGATCCAGGAAATGGCCGACTGAACTGGGCCGATTATATCCTTAACGCTAAAGAGCAAGACGCACCCATCCCGACCGGAGTTCCCGCCTTTGATTTGGACATAGAAGGTGGTGTCACCAAGCCTCGTCCCGGTGTGCCAAGGGCTGGCCGACTAATGGTTATTGCCGCTCGAACAGGCGTTGGTAAAACCGCCTTGGGCGTTCAAATAGCATCCTCACTCGGTCTTGGCGGCTTAAAGGTAGGATTTATCTCAGCAGAACTTGATGCACGCTCAATTGAAGCTCGAATCATTGCAAACATTAGTAAAGCCACTTTTAAACCACATTGGTCAACAACTAATGGACTGGGCCACGTAACTGTTGGTGAGTTAGAACTTCCTGGCGCAACAAAGGCTCAACATAAAGTTGCAGAAATTGTTGCATATGTTGCTCAAGAATTAGAAAAAGTAGGTGGCAAAATTTTAGTTGAAGCACCATGGGGTGCTTGTGTTGACGCATGCATTAATACAATGCGCAGCATGAAAGCAAAAGACCCAGAACTTCGTGCTATTGTAATTGATCACTTCCATGCCTTAGCACGTCATAAAGGTAGTTCAACAACTAATCCAAGTTCAATGTTAGAGGATAGAGCTTATAAACTTATGACGGCAGCTAAGGAATTGGATGTTGATCTATTTGTTTTGGCTCAAACCAACAGGGTCGGGCTCGAAAACTTTGGATCCGATAAAGAGCCTCAACTGAATGAAATCCGTGGAACAGACGCTCTCTCGCACGTTGCCCATGCCGCCTGGATTATCAGAAGGCAGCCATCAAGTGATGATAAAAAGGATCAGCATAGACCCCTAGAAGTATGGCATTCTAAGGTTAGAGGAAGGCAAGCAGTATGGAATTATGATCTCGGCATCCTTGAAAGTGTCAAAGGATTTTGCAGTAAAAGTTTAGTTACACTGCATTATGAAACGGCATCCGTTCAATCTGATGATACTGGAATACAGGTTCAGGATATGAACAAACCAAGAGTTTCATTGGGACTATGAAATGAAAGGCTATCTATTTACATTGGTTGCATCCTCAAGTAATCTGATTACTTCTGCTATACAAGCATTAGCCGATTGGCTTATTTTTGTTAACTCGGAAACAGGTTTCCTTATTCTTAAGATGTTAGATAAAAACAGAATAAATCATGCGACATCTATTATAGAACAGCAAGAAGAAATCACTGAATTAAATGTTCTATCTCAAATTAATCTAGTTGTTGAAGATGCCGTCATTCAAGGCGAATGGAATCAAGATCATGAAAACGATCTAAATATAATTGCAAATATCCTTTTTAATGATCATGATTGGAAAGAATCCAGAATCCAATCCTATATTCACGGCATGATTAACGATGCAGATGCTAGAATAAATTCAAGTCGTGGTTAATAAAATGCGACTTTGCGGATTCCGTTCTGGTGTTCTAGTCACCGAAGAAGTAAACGATCATACTCTTGCCGACAAAAGAGCCTATTTAATTTCAGAAGGGTTTACAACTTGGGTTGCTAATGAAGTGTTTCCAGGTATGAGAGAATTCCATTCCGGCGGATATATGCCGAACAAACCCAGCCAATCGGCTTGATGTAATAACGTATTTCTCCATTTTCAGGATTAATGACCTGCGCTGGCGGAAGAGCAACTCCGGTCGATTCTAGATTAACGCCATTCCACATATATCCAGGCAGGAATGGTATTAATACTTGTTGATTTGTCATTATACTAATCTCGCTTGTGAGAAATCATAATACCAGCCATCAGACTTACTGGCGATCAACCATCTCTTCATTAAATTGGTTCTGGTATACTTTTGATTTTTTCCATCATTAGGATCCGTTTTTACATATCCACCATTAATTACATCCAATTCACCAAATGGATCATGAACATAGAAATACTTTTTATTATAACCAATCAGCAAAATCCAGTGACCACCACCACTGGGTGACCCAACAGATCCCTTATGCAAAATTCCAACAGGAATAGGATAGCCCTTATCTAAAATCCTAATTAAATCTTTTTCTGAACCATCCATCAAAAATTTTACATTTTCAATGCCATTCGCTTTAAGAGCTTTCATTTGCGCAATTTGCGAAACTGTGTCTCCATGCTTGAATACCTCCAGCAACCAGCTATCATCATCTCCATCGATTACCTCGGGGAAAATATATTCTATTGCCATTGAGATACAACTGGATTGGCACATTCTTTCGCCATGACCCGTTGTACTATTTCTTTGGTAATAATAGGGAACTTTCAAGGGGAACTCGCTAGAGCTCTTTCCGGGCGTCTCCAAGCTCCCCCTGTAAAGAGTTTCAAAGGTCTTGATCTGATCAGCCGTCAAGGTTGCTTGCAGCCTGTCCCAGGCCTCAACCTGATGGGGTTTCTCCTCATAATATTTAGCAGCATCCCTTAACTTGATGCCCTTGCTTGGCGTGTCTTTTGTAGTCGCAGCCGTAATCGGCGCGTTCTCTTTCATTAATGTAATTAGTAATTTGCTATACTCTGGATCAGTGGCGTAACCTTGCTTTTCAAGTTCGATTGCCGCAGCCTCTCGATTGGCCGCTCTGTCTACACCCTGGTAACCCTGATAATCCTTATACCACCTATCTGCAATATATTTAATGCAATCCTTGGGGGTATCGAAATCCATGAATTCGTCATCTATGAATACCTCTTTACCGTTATATACTTCTCTTGTTCTTTTAACAGTTCCTTTACCCTTTAAACCAAAAAAATTATTCTTGCCGGACTCATACTTGCCATATCCGCTTTCCAACGCCCACTGCGCAGCCAGAAGATCGTAATATTTTACGCCCAAATCTTTTGCAATTAATGCAATATCTTGCCAGTTAAGAGCTGACATGACAGAAACTCAAGGCGACAGTTATGCCGCATAGTCTCCCTATTTTTTCGCAATCTTTGTAAAAATACCAGCAGCCATTTCAATTACTTTGTATATTTTCCCTGCGACCTCATCATCTTTTGGAGTTGGAGTCATGTTTACAATAACAACCGCTGCTGCATGCAGTGTCATTAATACAGCAAACACATCCGTATGATTTTCAAGCAACCAAGCAAAAAAGCCCATGGTCCTTATGCGATCGATTTAGTTTGCCAACCAATCAACGTCTCTTCATTTCTAAATCTCGCACCCTTCTTTCTAGCTCATTGATACGATCCTTTGAATCAACCTTTAGCTCCTGGATGTCACGAATAACACTGGACATGTGACTGTCAAGCTTCGCCACTTGCACAAATAAACCCGCCAAACCTATGCAAGCAGCACCAAGTAGAATTGGTACAGAGTTCTCGATTATCCCAAATACGGGCGATTCAGACTCTTTCATGGTATTTGGTTGACTATTTATTCTACCTCATTTACTGAAATTCTTCATCTGTTATTTTTCTTTTCCTACTGCTCGAAGGTTTTGCTTCTTGATCTATTCCATTATTATCATCAAATTGTATTGTGTCAAGCAGTTTATTGATAGCATCACCCGCTAATCCCATGAGTATTTGATTTTCAGTTTTAACGGCAATGGCATAAGCCTGTATAAATGCGGTTAACTGTGCTTTATCGCAATACATAAGCCCTATGATAATCTAATAATTATTGTATCGTAATATTTACCTTGTTGGATAAACTGGCAACTTTGATCGATCTGACATCAAAGACGAAAACTCTTCCGTTGAACTGATCGTATAGCTTATACCTCCAACCTCTACGATGGATTCCGTACCATCATTTTTTGAGAAAAACCTTGCCATCAAAAGTGTTAATTGAAACTTTCCCTAAGGCAATTTGCGCAGTTGTGGGGATAGACCCAGACGTAGCTGATCTGCGTAATTTAACAGTGTTTGCCATTTGGCAGTCTTCTTCAGGCTATTTAGCGGGACCCAACTGACTATGTAGCCAGTATAATCAACTATATTCTACCTTCTGCTATCTATTAATAAGTGCCACCATCAATATCAAAACCAGATGCAGTGTCATCTTTTAAGAACGTAACCAGATCGCTCAAAGCAACCTGCACCATACTGCCAGCATCGTTAACAACAAATCTATCGGTAGCAGCAAGTGTGGTTGCCGTTGCACTTGTTGAACCATCAATTGACTGAACTTCCGCTGCTGTTAAAATAGCCAAGGCACTGGCAGTCGCCGACCCCATGCCAGCTAGGGTACTCAGTTCAGCATTGTATGCTTGAACATCAGTGCCAATAGCCAATCCGAGATTTGTCCTTGCTGTACCAGCATCCGTCGCACCGGTACCGCCGTTTGCAATCGCAATCGATGTGCCATTCCAAGTTCCGGTCGTAATTGTACCCAGGGTCGTAATACTTGATTGCCCAATATAAGTAGCGGCAATATCGACCGAATCGGCTGCAACAGTTATGCGATCAGTGGTTCCCCCAACATTAAAGGTATTGCCCGATTTGGTTAAACCATCACCTGCGGCGATTTGACCTGCACCAGAAAACTGGGTAAAGCTAATGGCAGTACTGCCAATTGTTATAGGTAAATCCGTCGTGCAAACAAAACCATTATCTGCATTGGTGGATCCCTCTGAAACAAAGATAAATGATCCCGGTAATTCGGTATCTTGATCGAAATCAGTAGAACGAGTTAATACATATGGATTACTGGCATTTCCAACTGTGGTTACGTCGTAGACGCCATTGTATGGAGCATTACCAGAGGTTTCATCTTTAATTAAAACTCTATCATTCTGAGATACGCTTACACCATCAATCGACAAAGCGCCATTAGAGGTGCCAGTTAATGTTGCGCCAACACCACTAGTCCCATTACTATATGTATAACTAGGTAGAGCGGCTGCAGTTGCTGCGCGGGCAGCTTCATGGGTATGAATGCCAGCAGCAATATTATCTACATAATTTTTTGTGGCAGCATCCTGAGCGTTTATCGGATCAGCAAGAAACTGAATAAACTGACCATTTAAATTCAACGCACCCGTAGGAGCTATTAGATCACTAATTGATTCGGATTGAACCGCACTGCTAAAATTAGAAACCTGTGATGCGGTAATATTAATCGATGTATTAGAAGCAGCAATTAATCTACCCTGCGCATCAACAGTGAAAGTCCCAACTTCAGTAGCCGAACCGTAGCTGCCGCTGGTTACCGCAGTATTGTCAAGATTTAAGGTAACATGATTTGTACTGGTAATTGAACTGAGTCCAGTACCGCCAGAGATTGTTAGCGATTCAGTCGCAAGATCAATTGTCTCCGCACTTCCAGAATCTGCTGCAACAGTTAAAGTACTGCTAAAGCTAGCAAGAGCACCGTCAACGTAAGCAGTAGTCGCTACAGATGTACTATTGTTATTTGCGGATTGCGTTGTTGCAGTAGCGGAAGAACCAAGCGAAACAGATCCAGTGAATGTTTTGCCACCACTAATAGTCTGAGCACTGGTTAGCGTTGCGTATGCACCAGGACCAGCAATGGCCTCAATGGTGGTAGCAGAGCCTCCAGCACCCCCAGTACCTTTTCCGTAATAGAGTGTATTATCTACTTCGTTAAAAGCAATTTCTGCATTTTGAAGGCTAGCTGGAGCGCCAGCAGCACCAGAAGATCTACGTTTGATGCGGATGGTGTTACTCATCAGAAATTGCCTCCATCGGCAATGCTGGGAACAGTATGACCCTGAGCAGTGGTAAAAGATCCTGTCGACTGGTCATAAACGAGCAAGCTCTGGTCTATTCTTCCAGTCAAGTCAACATCCAGCAAGTCCTCCAATGTTCTAACCCCAGTCAGCATATTGCTAACCGTAGGTAATGAATCTACAGATATAATTTGCTGACTGGGAACTACACTGTTAACAACGGGAACGCTATCCACCAATACAGTAGTACCTCCGGAAACTGTGGTGGATACGCTTGGGGTTGATGTAACCGCAACAGAAGTACCAGAAACAATGACTGAGCTTGACTGTACGTTAACGTTAACCATTGTTCTGTTTCGAACAGGTCAAGGCACCGTATATCCAGGGTCAAATAATACGTCGCCTTCTAGTATATACTCCCTAACACCGGTACTATAAACCACCATGCAATCCCAGACGGCATTACGCAGAACGGATTTCGTCAAGGTTGTAGTAACAGTATGACTAAGACTTAGGGTAAATTGACCTGCTGCCGCATTGGTTACGGTTACGGTTAGATCAGCGATTTTTGTTAAAGCTCTACTATCCCAAATTTGCGCATAAACGCTATGGCCTACTAAGCTAAAGCTTACATCAACATTTAGACTAAATGTTGATTTCTGGTATACAGTTATATCAAGTGTGCCTGGCGTCACGGAATACAGTAACCCTAAATTAGGGTACCTGATTGCTAAATTTTAAAAGTCGCCCCCATCGATAGCTGATGGTTCCCATCTATTATATGCCGCAACCCATGTCAATATGTCTCCATCAACTTTTGAGCCATTCGCTTCAACATCACTTAAATCCTTAAGCCTGGTACCGGTATTCCATCGAACAAATATTGAACCATTGCTATGGGAGCGAATTACCGCAGCGACAGGAAGTTTCAGGTTGGGTGCCGTAGGTTCAACATTAACAAATCCACCTGGGGTTAAAGGGTCACACCAAAGGATGTCGCCATCCGCAAATGCAGTAGTATTAATACCGCGTATCTTGCCAAAAGTTGTTACGAAACCATCAGATGCACCAAGTATATTTTGTTCAGTAACACCAAAAAAGTAATATCCAGGTAATGATCCGTCTGCAATAGCGGGTTTTACTTTTAGTCGACCACTAGTTCCTAAGGTTCCCGCAAACATAACAGGAGTACCTTTCGGAATTGTTACAGTATTGCTGTTATTTCTACATAAAACAGCAGTTTCCTGTCCTAAGTGTAATTGAATACCATTTGTTCCCAGATTTAAACTTAGATCATCCGGATCCCAAAGTAATTCTCCCGTTGTAGGTGTTGCGACATAAGTTGTATCAAATTTAACGCTATCATGAGTAGGTGAATTTGTAAATCTATAATCATTATTAGCAGAAGAAGCTTTCTCAAGTATTGCGAATTCATTGCCACCACTTGGCAAGGTGATTCCACCACCACCGCCACCAGCAGCTTTGGATATTTGCGGTGCATAACGGGAAACCCAAGTCGCTCCGTCGTATGTTAATACTTGCCCAACTTTGCTGTCTTCAATATAAACATCCTTGAGATCATTAAGAGTCGCATCGGTAGCAAGTAAATCTTTGCCGTCTCTACCTGGTAAACCCTGTGGTCCGGGATCACCAGGCACTCCCGGTGGCCCCTGAGGGCCTTGAGGGCCTTGTGAGCCTATTGCGCCATCTTTCCCGTCTTTGACGCTTTGAGCAACCTGTATGGCGCTCTCAACGCGCTTCACGCGATTGCGATCTTCTTCATCTTTCTTCGCTTGTTCAACAAAAGCTTTTAATTGCGGCGTAACAAGGCTGTAAATCCGAGCAGTAAGTTTTGACGAACTAAAAGAAACCTCTGAATCAATGAATAACGAACGTATTGCATCTGCCACTATAGAAGCTTCTTCATCCGTTAAGCCAATAAATTCTAGATCCCACGCCGCTTCTAAACCATCAATATTCGGAATCCTTTTGATCGCTGCCGATGGACCAAGAGCAATCGGCGCACGACCCGAAATATCAATAGAAATTACCTCCAAAATAGACGCCACAAGTGCATCCTTTTGGAGTGCTAAGCGGATTGATTCTGCACTGCTAATCCGCGTCGCCATAGAACAAATCAGGCTTTTTTAGGTTGCCACAAAATCAGCGCTTGGCTTTTTTTGTGCCCTTTCCAGGCGCTAGTCTGCCATTATTTCCGTGACCATTCCTCGCCCTGTTTTTCTTGGGATCCTCAAGCTTAAAACCCCCTCCAGTAGCATGGCTAACATCAGGGCCACCTTTACCCATAATCCCTCTAGCGCGACGCTCTCTTGCTAATTCTGCACGATATTCTTTGCGTTCAGAAGTTGCATTCCTCTTCTTATCGTAAGCATACTTTTTCTTACGTGCCTCAGGATTCTTGGCGTAAAACTCAGCAGATCTTGATTTGCCAGCCATTATCTTCTCCCACTACCTTTAGCGGGTGCCTCTCCTCCCTTCCTTCTATAGCGATCAGTGGCACCGTTTCGCCTAATCTTATTTACGGGAGAAGCCTTGCTGCCATATTCAGAAATGACCTTACCACTCTTGGACTTAGGTCCAGAGGTCATTCTTGCGGCAATCAGCGATAACGCCATACTAACTCCTTTTGTTTAGGCTTCCTTTTCTTTTTCTTTTTTTTTTATATTGCGTTGCCGTTTCTGTTTGTCTTCTTCACGCTGAAACTTTTGCGCAACAGCAGGTTCCTTTGCGTATAAATATCTCTTTTGTTTTTCTGATTTGAATGGCATATCAAAAAGGTGAACCATCTTTGTTCTGTGAATTAGGAGCATAAGCAGGCTTACCTAAACTCCCATCATTAATAGAATCACTGATCTCACGCCTTTGAATGGTTGGATGAGAAGCAAGAATGTCGGCGTCAAGATTGACGCCATCTACAATGCGAGGACCTTTCAAATATTGAATATCCTCATTCATTTTGCAGCCTCTTCCTTGGGTGCTTCAGATACGGGCTTGATTTCTTCTACGGCTCCAGTAGCCTTTTGGTTGGTTTTCGCGGCTGAGGGCTTGTGCTCTTTGGTGCCCTTCTGAACCCATCCAGCCTCGACAAGTTCTTTGGCTTGAACAGTAAAGTAAGCTTTGCGCTCCTCACCGTTCTTTACGAAAATAGTAGGAAGTTCAGGTAAATGCATGACAATAAAAAGGGGTGACCCTAGCCACCCCTATTATTCCGTTTTCGTCAATTTCAGCAGACGTTGTCGACCATATCGAGGAAAGCAGCACCAACGCTAACGGTACCAGCATTGGCAGCAGGAGTGAAGTTAACGAGGTTATCAGTGTCGCATAGTGCGCCACGGACATGAGCAATGCCGACACCGTTCGGATCGAGATCGTCAGCGGTGAAGACAACATCCTTGCCACCAACGTTAAAGGTAACAGTAGCGTTACCAGTAATGGTGGTGTTGACCAGAATGCAACGGATGGTTCTGATTCCGGTGAAAGTCACACCAGGGTCTACATCAGAAGTAGTGACAACCAGATTGGCGTCTAAATCAAATTTTTCTCTAGGAAAAATACCAGTAGATCTTGCAGCCATTTATCTAAAAGGGTAGAGGTACAAAAAAGGGAACAGGGGCCGTAGCCCCGTTTATCAGGATGCGTCGACGTTGGTCAGACGAGCAGCAGAGCGGCCATTCACCATGGCTAAACCGCAATACCACTCAACGCGGATCACAACCTGAGGAGAAGCGCTGGACTCACCCAGGTCACGAACCTGAACGCCACCGTTTTGAATACCAGTCAGCAGATCGTTGCCGAACGTTACGACGAAGATGCTCTGATCAGCGACAGTCGAATCGAGGATAGCGGCGTTCTGGTGGTCGCGATCCAGTTCGATCACGGGCAGGCCGGCATACACCATCTGCTGATAACCGAACTCATTACGAGCGATGTCGATTTGAGCGGAGGTGCGTGCAATCGAGGTCAGATGACGACGAGCAGACTTGGACATGACCAGATACTTGGTACCACCTTGGGCATCCACAGCATCGATAGCCTCATCCAGTTTACCCAGATCCAGAGGCTGAGCGGTCGTGTCGTTACGGATCACCTGGCTGTTGGTTGCAAAAGCAGCAGCAGGCAGGCGAGTAGCCAGACCGTCGAACTCAGCAGGAGACTGGTTGGAATCACCATTGATGAACAGGGATTCCCAAGCCAGACGCATTGCACGAGTCTTGGCTTGCACTTGATAAGCGCGGGATTCAGGACCCTCGAGGTCAAGGATAGCGCGGTCAATCTTGATGTCGCCACCGAACAGGCGGAGGCTCTCAGACTGCTGGCTAACTTCAGCGTAGTTCTCGCTGTAGTTAGCGTTATAGTTTCTGAAGCCCACGTCGCCAAGCGACTCTTCACGCTTCCAGAACAGACCATTGCCCTGGATTTCGCGGAAAGGCATCACAGAAAGCAGAGGCCCGGCAGCTAACTCGGAAACAATTGCGAGTTCCTGGGGATTGCGCGAATGCTTTTTAGCTTCGACGAGACTAAGTCCCATTTTAAATAACTCCTAAGTTGAACAAAAAGGAAAGGTGAAACTTTGTTGAGCATCACGCCCTACATCGAAACACCCCGCCAGTCCAACTATCACAGTCCGACAAAAACCGGGTGCTTTCTAACATATAATTCCAAAAGATTATTATTCCTAATGGAAAAGCCCCTTGCGGGGCCTTGATCCTAACCAAATGCTCTTTGGAATAATTCGTCTCGACTCAATCCACTGAGATCCTCAATGGGAATACCGTTGTTATCAGTACCACCATAATTAAGCCCAGCACCCGAGCCTTTGACGCCCTTGAAGAATGTCCCGTAAACAGGATGGATCTTGAATGAAGCGACAAAATCCTCAGAAGTCAAACGCTTACCAGTTTCCGAATCCAGCAAAGGATCACCTTGTTGATCAACAACCGTCAGAGAACCATCAGATTCTTGCCGGAAACGTGCCCCCATTTGATCGGCAAACATATCGAAGAACGATACGCCATCCGCAGCATCGGTACGACCTCCGACTGCATTAAACACTTTTTCAAGTGCATATCTTTTGTTTAATTCTTGAATTCGAGATTCGGCAAACTTTGCTTTCTGCTCGGCTTCAGCAGCTTGTCGACCGTACTTTTCTTCAATCGCTCTAATGGATTCACCATAACGTGATTCGATTTCAGCAGCACGAGAAGCCTCGACTAGCAGCTTTTCGTATTCATCAGGATTAACATCAGCAAATCGCTGAAGTTGGTTATCCTTCTCTCTTATCTGACGCTCATAGGTCTTGCGAGTTTCTCGTTCAGACCGTAAGGCCTTCATCAGATTGGCAACTTCCTCAGGACTGTAGGTTTTCCCATCCTTAGGATCTTGGGTAGCGTTTTCTTGCGCTACAGACTCCGTCTCGGTAGCCTGAAGGTTTTCTTCGCTCATAAGTAACAGGCGTCACGCCTAAGGTGCAGCATATTATTCCTACGAAACTCTTACCTTCAGCGTTGATCCATCTCTGTAAATGCCGCCAACCGGAACACCTCCGCTAGCAGCAGCAGCATCATCTACCGCATCGTAAAGAGTACCACCTGCTGCATTCTCAAGCAATAACTGCTCCCAATTCAGCCCACCATTACCATCAGCCGTTAAACATTGTCCAATGGTACCAGTACTAAATGAGTTATCCATAACTCCAGCATAGGTACCAGGACCGTTCACAAAAAGTAAAGAAGTGTTGCCACCAACCGCCTCTATCTGTGCGCCACCGCCCATATAAGCGGGAATCAAAGTTGATAGTCCTCTTGCATACGGATCATTAATATATTTACCCGTTACACTGTTATATCTAATAAGATCGCCGTCATCAACGCTTGTAATTGTAACATCAGATAAACCACTTAGAGTACCTCCACCGCCGCCACCTGCTCCGTTTTCCCATTTAGATGTTGTCGAATTATATACCAATGTTTCACCGTTCGCGACCGAAGTGATATCTACATTGGTTAAGTTATCTATTGTTGCGTTTGTTGGAACATAAGATGTCAATGCGCTATCGTAAAGTAAAAATTGGCCATCGACAGGTAAAGATGTAGAAACGTCTCCCAAGTCCCTCGTGTCCATATCTGGATTGACGGGAACTAGTACATCTGCTGTTGTAGTGCCATCGCCAATATATAGCTTATCGGTATCAGTAGTAAAAATAGGTTCACCAACCTCTGGTGTGACACTTGATGTCATCTGAGACGACAATCCACGTCTAATTTGTAAAGGCATGGTCTTTTTGAAAGCAGTTTAGTTTACCTTTGCTGTATAATTAAGATCAGCCATAATAATAAATTTTGCGTTTATATTGAACCGTATGAAACAACACTTCAGAAATCTCGTCAATAGAAACCTGGGTATCATCAATATTCCCATTGAAATTTGCGCCACCCATGGAAATAATGCCTAAAGAAGCAGTTAAATTATAATTCTCGGGTTTAAAGTACATGGTGGCAACAGACCGCGCGGAACTGGGAATCGTCTGAATTTCTAATGGCATAGATGTGAAAAGGGGTGCCCGCCTCGACGGATATATAGACGTATCCGGTAATTCAAGTCTGTCAGCAATATTTGCAGTTTTGAAAGGTATTAATTTTCCGGGAGTCCCATTTTTGACAAGTGGACTGAACTCAGTAGATCCAAAGTCTCTGTCGCTACCAGGTTGACAAACATACAAGTCTCCATCTTCCGTAAGCTTGACGGTAATCTTTTTCTCCTTAGGTAAAGCATAAGAACTTTCGGCATATCTAAGCAAAGGTAGTAAACCACCGGTTAGATTTGAGTAATAAGTGTCACTTAAATAGCCAGTGCCACTGCTTACCGTATAGTTCAATTCTGGATCACCTGGAAATTTTGGGATAATTGTTGCACTCTTAAGCTCAAGCCCGCCAGAAAGTGGATTATCTTTGAAAGCAAGAAAGTCATTTTTTATCCAGCTATAAGTATATGAAGAATACGAGGTTCTTTGCGACACACACCATCTACATAATTTTTGTTCATCTTTGGCTCCACTATTGTCTTCAATCACATAGAAGACTGATTGACCTTGTGGTATAAAGACTTTCCAATACGGATCCGTGAAGCTATGAATTGGATGAGGGTTATTCCAATCACTCCAAATCAATGCATTTGCTTGGATTGGCTGCGAATCTATACCACTAACTGTCGTATAATAATTTAACCATAGTTTTTCACCATGAACTTCCACCGAAAATTCCGGCAAAACAAATACATCACTGATATAGAAATTCTCAGGGCCTGCCAAGCTTGGGTCTGTGTTATCCTGCTTCGCCACATATACTGTGCTATTTGTTCCATCTAATATTACAGCCAGCTTGGTATGTTCTTGATTTGCTCCTCGAGAGAAGGAAGGTTGACCACTGATCCCCGTTCCAGTAAAAGTGAAACCTTTTGGAAAAATCAGACCCCATTGCTGAATATCCCTTGAGTAAACTGTACTGACATGGGGGGAGAGGGTAATTTCCATATGACCTACCGCACTAACTAATATTTGATTCCGATCTATAACCAAAGGAGCGCCCCACGAAATCTGGGCATCAATATATCGCTTCCTGCCAATATTGTATACTTCATAGCTATCACGACTAAGCTCTCCAAAACTTTCTGCTTTTGGACCACCTCCAGAAACATTGGTTGTATATAAAATTTTATGACTTGAGTCTTTTTCACTGACAATAGAAAATTTTGTGTCTGCGGGGGTGCCTGCTGGTGTATTTTTTCTTATGTAAGCAAAATCGCAAACCCCCTTATGAAGATCGAGTACAAATTGACGATCAAAAGGATAAGTAGGTAAATCGAAACTTGGCAATAAAGATCCAGATCCAGTATAGTCAGTAACCCTTAATGGAAATTGAGATACCCCGGTGGATGTCCCGATCCCATTCGCGATGATACTACTTTTCTCCCAAAATCTTATCGAAGTGTAAGATCCTGGACTATTGCTAATGGGCTCATTAGAAGTAATAAGTCCGGGTGTAAATAACTTGGTCCAGTTCTGCTCGTTAAATTTAAGAGAGCCAACTTTGAGTACACCATCTACAAATATATTTTCTGGCTCCCAAACCGCTCCATATGTTAAAACAACAATATGTGCTATAATTTTATCTTTTTTTAGGGAATCACTTGCTTTTCTTTTGGCTTTTATCCTCTTGGTTTTTTCTCTCAGACTTTCAGATGTAGCGGTTTTTAATACGCCGATACGCAAAATAGCGCAAAAGCCATCCCTTCTGCTGATTTGAAAATATTCATAATTATATGATTTGTCTAATTCTTTGTATTCTTCTAGTTTTTTTCTCTTTACCGATGATTGACTACTGATTGCATCCAAATCATCAATGACAACTTTTCTATTTCTGGGTAACCCTGCATTATAAGTAAAATCAACTTTCCTGCTACTGCCAGTCGATGGCTTCGCCTCAAAGTCATTGTTACTGTTATAACCTCTGGTATTTGCTTTTTTGTTTTGTTCTACCTTTCGCCTTGAGCCAAGTTCTGCTCTTCTATAGGCATCATTAAGAATTCGATTTAAATATTGAATTGGGATCATTAGCGAAAATCAATAGAAGTAAATCCTTCAGATGCCCTTAATACGACTTCCGTACCTTTCGGAATGCCTTTAGAACCATGGATTTGGTCAACAACCAATGTAGTCCCATAGGCCTTTACTATAGGATTATTAGAACTATTGTAGCCCTGCCATCTAACCTTATGATTATACACTCCTTCTTCTGCACCATTCAATGCATTGTATAATCCATCTTTAAGGGATACCGGTTGAGCCCCTACTCGGTTGCTCTTACGAAGATCAGTATTCCTGGTGATAATCCCCTGGGGATCCGCCATAGTTATTGACCCTGTTTAACGCTTATATCATAAATCACGCTTTGAGTACCGGCAACAGTCACGCTAGACGGTAGAGCATAGGTGCCAAACAAATTACCATTAGCGTTCTTGATAAATCCAATACCTGCAGAAACGCCAGTAATATCCACTATAGTACTCAAGGCGGAAGTAGTATAAAGTTCAATAATACCAGAGGATATAACCTTAACATAATAAACTGTATCGGCAGTTATGCCTGCAGGTAGGCTTTGACCGGAGGCCGGATAAACAATTGCAGCATAACCATTTGCTAGAAAAGTAGTACTGGAAACAGTCAGTCTGTTGCTTACAATATCAACACCAGTAGCAGATTGATTGAAGGTGCAATAATTTGACTTTACATTACTCGCAGAGAGCGTTAACGGCGATCGAATCACTGCTACATGGGTAACGTCCCAATTGGTAGACGGTCCGGCAATTGCATTATTGGTAAAAGTAATTCTTTTGGCGTCAACCGATACACCACCGCTATATGTATTTATATCGCCAGAAACATAATAAAACTCTTGTCTTTCGTAACCACCGATGCTTGAATTTACCTCAAAGGCCAGTACATCTTCAAGCGTGCTAGCACCAGTGAAGGTCGTGCCGGGTGCATTCAGAAGAAGACCGTAAAAATAATCAGTACCAGTATACAGATCTACAACCTGATTATTCAGCTCCTCCGCACTTATGATAGCCATCTGGTCCCTAAATTCCGCCTAGTATTCCATAAATCAAAGAGTGGGGGCAGTGATTGTACCGAGATTAATTGCTTGTGTATTTGGAGTAAGAATTGTTCCCATGTTCAAGGAATTTATTGGAGCAGTGATTGTACCAAAGTTGATTGGTATCGAACTGAAGCTCAAGGTAATCGGAAGGTTGAACTGAATAGCAACCGGACCAGGGGTCGGGGTTAATGGTATGAGGCTAGCTGCGACGATAGAGGGACGAACAGGCAGGGTGAATACAATTGGCTGTGCAATTGAAAGTAAAGGCTTCAGTAAAACGGGGTTGATTGTCGGCAGGCTTGTTACAGCAACAGAAACAGGGCTGGGAGGAGGCGTTGGACTAGGGCTAGGCGTAACAGTAACAGTAACAGACCTAACTGAATTACCCAAAGTGGCTTCATGATTGGCAATGCTGTTGTTAGAAGAAGTTGCTGAGATAACCTCTGGTAATAAATACTGTAATTGTGAGTTCGAGAGAGTTGGATAGCCTGCATGTCCGCTATATTCAGACACCATCATGCTCTCAAATGAACAAACAGCTTCATTTTGATTAACACTCCAGGTTGCCCCAGTAATCCTCATGTAAAATGCTCTATTTTCGCTTTCCAACAATAATCTATATGGGTATCCCGGATACCAGGAGTAAAATTCGGCTCTCAGAGCTTCTTGAATTGTAAAGCCATATCGATCAAGAGTGGTTTTGGCTAAAGTAATTAAAGCATATTTGTCTACATGGTTTTTATAAGATGTTTCACTTTCCAGGCTCTTGGCTTCTGCATAGCTTAATGGATAAGTGTAATCTTCTATAATTTCAAATCTATTTACCTGAAGACCGCTTAATCCATTGTTCGAAAAAGTGATGTAAGGAAGTCCAGTTGGTAATGCTAGGTTTTCTCTAGCAATATATTCTCTATTTTCTGTACGTTGATCTTCTGGGGCGCATTCATCAAGATCTTTCATGTAATCCTGCTGGTCAGGATTTGCAAGATTACCTCCGGATCTCCTGATTGTTTTTTTGTACCAAGGATCTCCGGTGGCTTGGGCTTGGTAGTCATATTCGACAACTATTTCTTCCGTATAAGTTGGAAAATAACGGTTGGTCGTTATACTTTGTTGTGCTACACGCGACCATAGACTAAACCAATAATTTACATTCGTAGGTGATCCAGAAAATCCAACAATACTTTCGATAACAGCTTCGGTTTCTTCCCAGGCCGCTCCCAACGTATAATCTGATTTTATTTGTTTTATTTGCTCACCACCAGAGCCATAATAATAGTCAGTTACAGTAAGACTTGTCGAAATTGAGTGAAGATGAAAAATGTTTTCAGCAGCAAGAACAATAGATTCAGTAGTATCACTAGGGTTTACTGGATTGTTTTGTAAATACTCTACATACGCGGTAAAATAGTCACGCAGATAATCTCTTTTCGTGACCTGTACCTCTGTTCTCTCTTGGGATATCTGTTTACCAGGCCCATTGTATTTTTTGGTTGTTATCGTTACTGTTTCGCTTGTAATAAATTCAGGCCTTGTAGTAATAAATTCGTAGGAAGGATTTTCAACTTGTGCTATCGCAATATCCTCGTCGACATCACTAGTATCGGAAGCATCGCAAGTGTTTGCAGCAGTATATTCAGCATCAGTTGCATAAGGCGTAAAATTAGTACCCTCACCTCTACCGAAAAGATCATAATCAAAGGTAACCCTTACGGCCTGGACGGTTGACTGCTCATCTGCTTGGGGTGTTAAGGATAAACATGTCTGGACATCAGATGCCGTAAATTTATAATTGCTTGTTACATTAGATGCAAGAATGCCACTTGAACCAAAAATATTTATTTTTTGTATATATCCCCATCTATCTTGATAAATGCATGCACCTTCAGCCGTCAAAAGGTTGGCAATAACATTTGCATCGTATTCCTGATCAGCAGGTAATTTATTGTAATAATTTGCGTCAGTAAAGGACTTTAATTGAGTGATAAAATTTGGATTTGCTGGATCATCTTTGATTAAATCTTCGTAATTCAAGGCTAAAGAAAGACAACATCCAACATCGATGGTTATTTCTTTTGACTCCGTATTATAATTAGAACTCTTAACAATTAAGTACCCTCGTGGGTGCCTTACAAATTCACCATTTGGCTGCTTGATATCTAATTCTACTATCTGTCCAGTATAAAATACAGAATTATTGTAGTCGTTGACGGCTAGACCCGTTGGGGTTTGAGCTAATACAATCGTGCCATTGGTCGTTATAATCGATGATCCAATAATCGAATCATCTGATACATCAAAAGAAATTAATTCGTTGGAGTAATTAACTCCATCTATCATTAATCTAATACCAGCAGTATTAACAGGAAGGTAACCCATTACACCTCTGTAAGACCCATGACGACGTTAATATACTTGGAAGCGTAACTAGACATTAACGAATAAACAGGCGGCTCAGAGAACCATACATCGGCCACATATGAAGAACCAAATGATAGCAACCCATCAGTTAGTACACATTTGGCAGCAAGACCGTTTGCCCTATCAGTATCCCAAGCTAAATATAATTCCTTCAGTAAACGGACTTCGTTATAGGAGGCTGAATTCTTAAGGGCAAAACTTGTAACTTTATTTTCTAGTGCGCAATTTAATGTCCAGATACTAGGCTGTGTTACAGCGGGGCCTACACCATAAGGAACACCCAACACAGAAAAATTAATATTAGTCTGTCCTAGCGTTTTTCTTGGTATTTCTTCGTCAAGAAAATGCCTGAAATCAATCTGATATAAATTGCTGGCATTTGATGTGTATTGCAACCTAAATGTACCTATGGCCATCATCTTCTCCTCCGCGATTTGATCTTCTGTATTTGAGTCATCAGCATTGAAGCATCCGCAACTGGATTTTGACTTTGAATTGTTACATTGTTAACAATTCTGGAGTTAGCACTTGAGGAATTGCGACTTGAACTTGTAGATACATGTGTTATAAGATTCCCAGAAACACCATTATTGAATTGATTTCTTGTACTCAGAGTACTGATTTGTTTTGCTCTGACATTAGCCATATAGTCAGAGACCAAATTAGCCGGAATGACCAAGCCGGAGGTAGGAGCGGTCCACTGGAGATTGCGTCCTGCCGGAAGCATGCTCATGCGACCAAATTTATTCAAGAATGCCTCTCGCCCGCCGCCATCATTAATTGTATATTGCGATCCGGCAGTAACTGGGCCACCCGTTGCTCGAGCATTAAAAGCAAAAGCATTCATCGCTTCTATGTTTCTAAGAAGAGTAAAGGAATTATCAGTTATTGAACTCATGGATTCCGCCGCCGCCTTAAAATTATCGCTCATACTGGTTGCCGCCGCAGCGGCGGCGTCGATACTCTCTTTGATCTTGTCGGCCTCCTCTTGCCCTTTCTGAACCGCAGTGCTATCAATATTTCGACCAAGTTCAAAGGTACCATCCGTTAAATTAGCAAATTCATTAACTGCAGATCTAGCCTGTCCGGCAAATTGCTGAAGTTGACCTATAGAGGATCCAAGATCAAGATTTGCAAATCCCTGGATGCCCGCATCAGCAGCAGCGGTAGCGATAGCAACTCTTTCCTGGTCCCTCTTAAATGAGAGAATTTTTTGATTTAGATCAGCCTCAATCTGGATGCCCCTGATAACTTGGTTTTGCAATTGAGCTGCGTTCGTTAATGCTTGAGCTAAATCATCTTGTCCTCTAGCCTTAGCAATCGCAGCTTCAGCCGCTAATCTCTGCTGGGCTATTCTCGCCTCTGTAATCGCGACTCTTTTGGCAACCTCAATCCTGATGCTTTCAATTTCAAATTCAATATTAGACATTTGCGAACGTAATCGAAGCTCAGTCTCAAGAGCGGCTTTCTTTTTGGCATCAGCTTCTGCTTGAAGTTTTGCTTTTGCTATTTCAAAATCAATTCCCTGCAGTCCAACTGCTTCTAGATCAGCAATACTTGCCTGAAGTGCTCTATCGGCATCAGCTTGAATTGCTGATGATATTGCGGATATAACACTAAGTCCTGCCTGTATTCCACTGACAGCAGTTTGACTAATAGAATCAAAAGCACTTTTAATGTTGCCAGCAGCAGTTATAGCAACATCCGCAAGCCGTTGGGCATCTTGTATGCCTTTTGTGAATGCATCTGTAATGGCTTGTTTAAGCTGTCCGTAGGCCTGCGCTTCCTCAGCGGTAGCTTGTAGGATCTTTGAATTCAATTCATCAACTTTCAACTGTTCTTCTGCATTCAACTTACCGTTTGTAACTCTTCTTTCCTCTAGTGTCTGTAGTTGTATTCTGTAAGCTTGAATCAAGGATTTATTACTAATAATTGTAGAGACCGCATTTTTAGCCTGCGCCTGCTCAGCAGTAATAATATTATTTGCTAATTCTTTATAGGTTTTAGCCTGAATGCTTACATCTAAATCTTTTTGCTGTCTTACCATCTTGGAGATTGCAGCATCAAGTGCCTGTATTCTTTGCTCATTGCTGCCTATCTTTTCACCATTAAGAATTCTTCTTTCGATCTCCTCGTCCAAGGCTTTAATATTAGCCTGTCTAAGATTTATTTCTGCCTTCGTCGTTTCCGCCATTTTTTTTAAATTGTTTATTTGTTGTGTCATACCTGGATTTTCTTTTTCCATCAATGCTATCTGCGCTTCAATCACTGAAAGTCTCGCCTTGGACGAGGTTAATAAGCCATCCTGCGCTGCCTGGTTTTTTACAATATCCTGACTATTTATCTTTTGAAGATCATTAAAAGTCTTCAATTCTCCACCTGATTTATTTATTTCCTTTTGAAAGGCACGGAAAATGGGGTCAGCCTTTTGTAGTCCCCTTATAAATTCATTATAGCTTTTTAAGCCAGCTTGATTAGATAAGGCTTTAAAAAATCCTTCAAAGGACTTTGTGGATTTACCTAGAAGTGTTGGTGGTTTTAAATTTGATGTGTTATAAGTTTTATTAAAGTTTTCTAATGCTTTGGTCGCTACGTCTGTTGCCTCAGTCGCTCTTCGAAATCCCTCTCTTCCTGCAACAAGTGACCTGATTAACTGTATTCCTGTTGCAATTCCAACGACTATTAGCGCAGTTTTCAATAATCCCAAAGCCGCAACAATTTTAAAGATGATACCCAAGAAAGAACCACCCCCCTTGATAATTCCCAAGAAGAGATTGCCAATTTTTAAGATTGCAAAATTTAAAAAGGCTGCGCCTAATAATCTCAATCCAGCAATTAGACCGTTTAAATTAATTGCGGTGACAACTTGACTAAAAATTTGAAGACTGGTAATTGCTTTAATTATGATCCCTCCTCCAAGAGCCGCAAAGGCCCCTTTAAGTGCTCCTAAACCTTTGGCGAACAAAAATAAAGCGGAAGAGGTGAGTAGTAACCCAAATAATACACCAACTGCCTTAGCTACTCCAGAGGCGATTCCGGTGAGCTCTTCCAATTTGAATAAAACATCATTTAAAGGACGAAGAAGATTAATTAGAGAAGTAACTAATCCCAGAGTCGCTCTTTGGTATGAAAGAAATCCTTCTACTAAATCTCTAACGATTCCTGCAATCAATATGAAAACAGGACTGTTAATTAAAACGCTGACCAATTTTGCGAAAGCTACTTGTGTTTGTAAAACTGCTTTAAATAATGACTCAAATTGCAAAGAAAGAACTTCTATGTTTTTAGTATTGATAGTACCAAGAATATTTTGTAACTGTTGAATTGTAGCAGTTCCATTTTCTACATTAGCAGCAAGTACATCGGCTCCATTTGCTGATTTAATGAAAGCGTCTACAAATGTATTTGCTCCTATCTGTCCTGCTTCAACCAATTCAACGAATTTAGTGGTGCTAATACCAAGCGATTGAGCTAAATCAGATCGAAGCTTACCGTCAAGTTCAGAGATCTGCTGATTTAATTCCTCTCCCGAAAGTTTGCCTTTTGCCAACACCTGAGCAAATGCTTCAACATATCGCCCAGTCTGTTCAGAGTTTAAGCCTAGAATTTGCGTTCTTGCTGTCAACGACTCAATAAATGCATCACTCTTGTTTGATTCGATTCCAAGTGATACCAATGAAGGAATCATCCTTCTATAAGACTGTTCAACACTTTGAAGTGGTGCGCCAAGTTTCAATGCTATATCAGAGCTTTTTTGTAATGCCACATTTGCCCTAGAGGCCGCAAATCCAACATTTTGCAATGCTAATTGAAATGCCTCTATTTGCTTTAATCTATTAACAAAAATCGAGATAGTTCCGTTAATTATCCTTATCGCACCATTTAGTGAATCGAAAACAACTCTCAATCGAGCAACGCCATCAACTATTTTATTAAAGTTTTTTAATGGACCATCTAAACCCGCAAGTTCGCCCTTTAGACCGTCTATTTCTTTTGATAAATCATCAAATCTTCCTCTGTCGGTAGCTGGATTAATTGCATCACGTTGCTGCTCCAGTAAACGTATAGTAGCTACTAGATCCGTTCTACTACCTTTCTGAACACCTTGCAGGGTCCTAATTGCTTGTTCATTCTCCCGTATTTTGTCCTGTAAATTGTTATATGTCTCTGCGGTATTATTCAATTCACGTTGCTGTTGTCTGTACTGTGAATTAATGGCTTCTATTTGAGCAATACTACCGTTTTGCACGCCCTGCGCTTCAAGAACTTCCAGCTTGACACGCTTTAGAGCCCCATCTAGTTCTCTAAATGCTTCAGTCCCAGCTTTAACACTATTCTTCTGTTGTGTTAGGACCGAAAGAAGTTGTCTTTTGCTAATAAGTGAATCTTTTTCTACACTAGCAGTTTTGGAAATTATTTTTAAACGTCTAGTATCTGCGTCATTTAAATCGTTAATCTGTTCCGTAATCTCTGCAATTCTTACATTCCCGCCTTTAGTTGCTTCAATCTTAACCCTCATTGGAGTCTTATTGATCTCATCTGCGACATCGGGGTATTGACTAAGACTTTTTACCAGCTTATCTGCCGCCATCTCTGCGCCCAAGAGGCCCTTTACATCAGCCTTCGAAGAAACATAAATAATTATCTCGTTTGCCATTATGGTCAAAATGCTAAGCTAGTCTGCCAACAAAAAACCCCGCCGTAGCGGGGTAGTTGATACAAAAATGATCGAAAAGTTACGGAGTAGGAGCCGGAGCCGGATTGGCATCAATATCAAGCTTGTAAGGCCCATAGCCGGAAAGTGTGGCGCTCCAGCTAACAATTGAGCCCGCCTCAATCGACTCTGAATAACCCTCAAGAGTGCCGTAGCCATAAACGGCTTCGTCAGTACCCGTGGGGCCGATACGGGCGATCTTGACGCGCAGGGAGTTGGCAACGGTATTTTGCTCAGTCAGACGGAGAATCTGATAGCCAGAATCCTGGAAGTCGGCAACACCCTCGAGGGTCATGCTCCAAGTCTTGGAGGTAGCAATTGAAGTGGCATAACCCTTGGTTTCATCATCATAAGTGATGATGTCTTCGGAGCTGGTATCGGTCTCTAGCGCAGCGTTCGTTAAACCGTACAGACGGACCGGCTTATCAGTGCCATTCATGCTGAACGCAGAACCAGCAACCGTGAAAACACCAGTCGTGCCATTGTACGCAACTGAGGCAGTGGCAGGAACGATGTTTAAACCGTTGCCAAGTGTAGTGGTGTCAGTCTTAATAAAGGCTGCAGGCTGAGTTGTACCAGTGGCGCTAGTAACGCCAGTAAAATCAATATCAACGCTACTGGAAGCCAGCGGCATCAGGTAAACGTCGTAGCCAAATGCGGCTGAATAATTTGCCATGGGTGAAAAACCGGTTTGCCCGGACGAAGTGCAAATTCGGGGGGTTCACCCCACTAAGTTATTGTTCCTAATGACGGTAGCCTACTTTTTACCCTGTTATGGGTTTGGATTAATTGCACCTTCTTCTGGAATCAAAACAAGCGTTTGAACTCGCGCAGTCAAGCCAGAAGAGGTTGCCACTGTTTCTATTGCCTTAGATCCCGCAAAAGTCGAAAGAATAATATTGGCACTTGTATTAATGTTTGTACCATATGCTGGATCCCACGCAATTAAAAACACCTTCCAGGTCGATAAAAGACTGCTATTATCGGTTAAATAATTTTTCCTTCTTACGTCACCAATATCATGAATAATACATTCAACACCGGTAACATTCTCTAAGTTTGGCAATGGTCTGCCAGGTGTGACAATCGCAAATGCTTTTGATGTAGAACCACCAGTAAAAGTATAATCGCCAAGGCTATTTACAAAAGTTGTATTTGCGCCCAAGGTGTTATAAATCACCAATGGCGAGGTTGGAAAATTTTGAGCCATTAATGAGTATAAATCCGCGTTTTAGTGTGCCATTTGCCGGAAACATATATTAGACAACCGCTAAAGCGCTTATGAAAAGCCCACTTGCTTACACTCCCTTAGTGGTTGTCCAAACAATAGCTCAATGATTAATCAGATTATTCCCCTTCGAGAGAAGGCTTTCGAATACCTTTTTAATCTTGAGGCAATGACAACAACAGAAGCCAAACGATTGTGGCGTAATAGTATTAAAGAGGCATGGAACAACAGATGCGCTTATTGCAACAGCCCTCCAATTGATGAGAAAAGTTTAACTGTTGATCACGTTAGACCTAAAAGCCGAGGAGGTAAAGATCGAACAAGTAATTGTGTTCCCGCATGCAAATCATGCAACCATTCAAAAGGTAGCTTGGATTGGAGGTCTTGGTATAGACTGCAAAATTTTTATTCCTTGATTAATGAAGAAAGGATTGATGAATGGCTTAATACAGGAAAAATTCTTCAATACAATTCTAACCAGTAATTAATTCAATCACTACATTTTCACAACAATAAAATTTACCGTCAAACTTTGGTACTTTAATGATTACTTGTTTATGACAGGGTGATTCCAGATATCTTAATTTTCCAGATGCTTTTTGCATTGCTATCATCATACCTTTAACAGAACCTTCGGAAATCTGTGGAGCCAAAATAATAATATCATCTGACAAATAAGCAAGGACATCTGGCGGCAGCCCAGAGGCTGCACTCTTAAGATCTTTGTATGCAAATAAAGCCCATGATGGAAAGATTCTTTTTTCGATCAACACCATTGCCGCTGATCCGAATTCAGAACTTGGAATATCTCTATCCTCTAAAGATAAATACATACAGAAATCCTCAAAAGAAAAGGGTTTGCGATTCTTTTTAGGATCTCTATTAATATTGGCAAGTATAGATGTCTGAAGAGCGTGTGGCGCTTCATAGTAATGAAGATTTTTTCTATTTATTCTCAATCCATTTTCATATGCCTCTAAGACATAGATATATGGTAATTCCCCGTATCTCTCAAATGTAAACTCCGTATCGCCTGGGAAGGTGAATTTCAAAAACCAATAGATTTCAGAGAAATTAATTGGCTCTCCGTATTCACCTGATTCTACTTTCCCAGTATTTCTTGTGCCAGGGTCTCGGGTTGCTCCGGTTTGATCTTAGACTCTTCCAAATCGTACAACGAACAAAGCTCCTCTACTATCTGAGGTTCTAAACCTAAAGTATCTTGAAATTCCCATTCCGAATCAACTCGACTCTGTAATAATACGGTTGCTACAGCAAGTGCCCTCTTTGATTGCATCTCAGCCATATTGGATGTCATCTCAGCAATTTCGACTTCATATCTTTCTGCTACAGCTTTCTCGTTCTTGGTCTCAGTGTTTCCACTTAAAACTCTAACAACAAGATTATAGGCCTCGTCGCGACCCATTTTCATTAACAAGGATACTTGATTCGAAATTTTTACAATATCCTTCAAGATCCCACTAGACTGAGTAAAGCTATCAACAAAAGTCTTCTCCGAGACGGTCAAGTATCCTCGTCTTTCGATTTCGAAAATACCAATTTCATCATTCCCGATTTTTGTTAAGACGGGCTTTGATTTGGGCTCAACGATAAAAGGAAGTTTTGCCATTTTCTTTTAAAAAGCGAAATAGTATTCCTAGCGTGATTTACCTAAAATACTTTTCCCTAAAAACTCAAGTAAATTCTCCTCGAGCTCTTTCCTGACATCAAATTTTTCTACTGGGCCATTCCCTGTTAGTACAGCCTCAATCCATGGCCGAGCCGGATAATAAATAAGAACAGCAGGATTGAGTCCAGACTCGATATAGCCTCCATAATGAACAATAGCAGCATATTCTTCTCTATATCTGATAATAATACCATTCTCGTCAACCTCAACTTTCTGTGAATCCCTTAAATCACCGGTATCAATTATATCCCTGGTATCATCATTCCATCGCCATACACTTGATTCCATCGCTTCATCTAGCGAAGCAGCTAAATCGTTTGCAGTAACTTCAAGTGCTAACTTGTAAGCTTTTCTAGCTTCATAAGGAAACTTTTTTATTAACTCAAAGACCTCTTCTCCTTCCGTTCTTGTGCTTATCTCTAGTCGGGATGTATGGGTTTTACCTGTTTTCTCAACTGTTTCAAATATTGTGTTTAATTTTTTTAAGCTTTTGATTATGCTATTTGCGTTTATCGATTTAGCCACAATTACTCTAATTCTCCACCCTTGATTTGAATTTCGACTCCACCAATATTTGGATAAATAATTTGATCAATACCCAAACCGCCAAATACGCCACTAGATCGCTCAATAATACCATTCATTAATGGATCATTACCAAGTTTCATCTGTACTTGCATTCCAGGCAGGAGAAATGTTTCTTGCGCTGTGATATCTGTAAATTTGATTGACTTCAAATTATCTGTTTGCCAGGCAAAACCAGTGGTGATAATAGCTTTTTGTAATGCATAACCTCGATAGTAAAACTGATCGCCAGCGGCGCCCGGCATCATTAAACCACCAAGTTCAGCAGGTAGCGGGACTTTCCTCGATCCAGATGAAACACCTTTGTATTGAGCTCTTTTTAGAAAACATTTAATCAAGTAGACATCCCCAGGTGTCTCCGTAGGTCTACCCGAAACAACTGTTACCGTGCTAGATGCAACAATCCTCAGCCTCGTATTTGCGTAACTAAGCAGAGGACTGGCCATTGGGGCTTTATGTCTAGGTTATTCTGCCGAGCAGTTATGATTTCTATTGTCGTAAGAAGATTTATCTTTGATACTTACTCCGTTATTTAGTTTTTGAAATGCTTTTTCATATTTTTTCAGGTATTTCAATGCATCCTCTCTGCTAAGAGCCTCTTGGGCTCCGCAAAGAGCTTTTTTCATTTTATTTCTTTGTTTATCTGGGTTCATAAGCTTGGATACCAAAAAAAAGCGACCCTTTTCACGGAGTCGCTTCATTTGGGCTTTTGTAGCTTTCTTGATCTGCCTTAGACGCGCTGATGCCTGACGGCTTTTATCGTTGCGCCTGGGAGCTTCTGAAGGCCTCTCCCAGCGTTTTAGACGAGGCATTTGTTTGCTCCATTGCTAGCTGCCAACGCAGATAAACGTGAGCTTCGATTTTCTGCTGTTTTTTTGAGTTGTTTTTAGATGAGAACGAGTTCGGCCATAGCGGTCTCCAACCTGTGTATTGTAGCAGATGCTACGACTTAGAGGTTTGACAGGGACGATAGTCCTGTCCACGGTAGACCAGATGACGAGAAGCATCATGATGGATTTGATTCCACCATGCTTTGTACTCTTCCTTGGGCACGCTGATGTCGTATTTGACACCACGATAAGTAGCAATCGACATGACGAATCTCCTTAACAGGGTTAAAGAGCGTTCCTTCAGTCGGCGTGTGCGTTCGCTGTTTCCGAATAGCGAATGAACGATCCGTTCCGCGTCGGCTTACTTCCGCCCCAATAGGGGTGAACGTAACCTATTATACCGTTTACTCATCAATATCGAACTTACTATCCAGCTCAAGCCAGATAGCCGATAGAATCTCATCGAGTAAGTGACCTTCTGTAGGACTGTCCGAGTGCTTATACGCACGTCTAATACCATGCTGGACGCCCCTCTCGAGGTAGTCTTCAAGAATCGCTCTGAGCTTGTATCTCATGCTCGGCAATGACTTTATTAGCTTCCTCTAGTATAGCAGTTATGAACATCTCCGCCGTCCAATCATTTAAAGCACATTCAATTGGATCATCTGGATCCCACAAAATCTCAAGGCCACCATCTTCAAGTCCCTTAACTTCAATTGTCATTTGTCTTTCCGCAATAAAGGAAGAATTTGTACTCGGCGTAACCTTGAGGTTCCCAACGAACAATATCACACCCTGCATACTTGTCAACCACCCTAAATCGGGGTGGTTCCACCCCCTTCTGGGGTGGTTTCAGTTCATCTAGTATATGTGAAGCAATTGAAAAGAGCATCCCAAGGACGAATCCGGTCAATAATCCAGCGCCGTAACAACTTCTCATTAATCCAACCAGGGCTCATTGCCTCTAATAACATGATTGGCACGACCAATACGGACCTCGAAACTAAATTTTCCAGCGCTAATTAGGATACTTAAAGCATCCGCCATACCGCCTGAGATCATAGCACAAAAGTATCTACTGTAATCGTACCATCCAAAATACAAGCTAATCAACGTAAAACGCTTAAAAATCAACAATTCAAGCGTAAAATCAGTACCAAAATCCTCTTCACGGCTAAATTTAAAAAGCTTCACCGCGTTCAATCCGTCTGGACTCTATAAACTTACCATTTTTAAAGTGGATTTTTAACCTTGGCCAATCCTCCCAAGTACCATTCCAGGTTTCAGGATAAACTTCAACGTATCCTGTGATATAATACGGCTCAACACGGCCATGATCGCCAGTTGGCACCCATCGATAATTCAAGAACTTCATAATTTCTTTATACTCTGGATCACCTTTTTCTATAATTTCAAAAGTATGAGTACTTCGATACGTCATTACATAAAG
>Ga0194115_10000673_pt1 | contig 48599 bp, 62 predicted proteins | sample TA2MahsurfametaG_3_FD_148656 | JGI IMG/M metagenome (GOLD analysis project Ga0194115, IMG submission 148656) | Freshwater microbial communities from Lake Tanganyika, Tanzania - TA2015002 Mahale S4 surface | ecosystem: Environmental > Aquatic > Freshwater > Lake | place: Tanzania: Lake... | reverse complement strand
CCGTTTGTGCAACTCCATTTACGTTAGTGCCGGTAACAGTGAACGTGCGCCCGCTGTCTGCGCCCGCTGACGTGATGGTGATGAAGCGGGCCGCAACGAACGTCGCCACCCCACCAGACGACAACGCACCATTGATGGTCAGGTTCTGAACCCCACCAGCCGCAGGTGTCTGCGACTGGCACACGCCATCAGCATCAGCAGCGGTAGTATCCGCTGCTATGTACTTCGTAAGTACGTCGTACATGCCCATAGGGGCCTCCTATCAAGCGATGGTGGCAATCGGGCTCGTCAGCGTCTCGGCTTTCCAAATCGAGTTGGTGCCGTTGTCGGTGATGCAGGTCAGCTTCACACGACTGTTGACCACCGTCGAGTTCGGAAGCGTCAGCGTGTCCCCAGCAACATCACTCGCGGGGTTAGCCGCAACACCGCCAAGAAGCTGGAGCGCACCATAGAAATTCGAGACGCCCGCACCCGGAAGAACAAATGTGGCCGTTTTCGCAGCGCCAACCGCCGTCGTAACGATGAACTCATACGTCGTGCCGACGTTGGCAGTGCTGAGAGCAGGCAGGTTGACGACGATGTCGTCCGTGCCATCAATGGTGAAAATCGTGCCAGATTGAGCCCGCGTCAGCGTCGTCGTGACAGCCGCACCAGTGTTGAGGAGCGCGTTGTTGACCGCAGTGCGGAAGTTCGGGCGCGTTCCATAGGTCGATTCAACAGCGTATTCGCCAGTCGTTTCGCTCTTAGTGACAGACTGAAAGCCGTTCTCAGAACGTACCGGGCCGTTGAAGGTGGTATTCGCCATGTTGATCTCCTGTCTTGGCGAGCGTCAGCCACATCATGCGGCTGTCAGGGATGCCTGAGCATACACCAGACAATCCATAAAAGAAAGGGCCCCCGCTATGCAGGGGCCCAGTTTGGCAAACAGGGAGGTAGTGTCCCTGTATAGCACAGATCAGACGCCGGGGGGAGCTGGAGCGTACCTAAAGTGCTTGCCAGCGTTCGCTCCACGGGTCAGCGGCCTATCGGCGGCTAACGCTTTTGCAAGCATGCCGGGGGACATGTTAAACTTTGCTTTGACCTCTTTGAGACTTGAAAACACTTCTCCAGAGGATACCTCGACGATAGCCTTGTTGTACTTGGCGGCGTGCTCCACCGCGCGCTCCTTGCCCTTGCGCAGAGCGCTAAGTTTTGCGCGAGTTGCTACCGAAGCGCGCTTGCCAAGGTTTGCTTCGCGTAACTTTTCTTTTGTCGCATCGCTAACCGCTTTGCCCGAACGATTTTTACGCATTAGTTCGCGAGACTCAGTAGAGTGCTTCCGACCCACGGCGTGGTGTCCGTTTTCAGCATAATGCGCTTTCAGCGCAGCAGAGATAGCGGTGCGATGCTCAGATGAGCGAACTACACCACGGCTAGAGCTATCAGTATACCGAGCATAGTTGTAACACTGCGCAGACCCGTGATGCTCGTCCAAAAACACCTGTTCGACAGCATGCAACTCTAGTGGGTTGTCAACATACGCGATAACCCTAAAAACAAAGGCATCTTCACCGTACTTATTCCAAGCATGTTGTAAATGCGGACAATGGTGCGTACCCGCTCGCAGCTTTCGGCGGTGCGCCCTAAACCTCTCTTTTATCTTCACAGTGCTCCCAACATAGAATTTGGCGTTGTTCAGGTTGATGATTTTGTAAACAACCGCCTTTCCGGTGTAGCCCATCTCAAGACTCCTTGGTGATCTCGACATAGTCTATATAAGGTGGGGCACACCAAAGAGTCAAGCCATAAAACGCGCGGAAAAGAAAAGGCCCGCCGAAGCGGGCCTAATCGGTGTTAAGTGGTTGATTTTACTCAAACACCGGGGGAACCAAAAATGCCAAGCGGGTCAGAGACGCCGAAACTGTAGCGCTCTCTTGATTTATACCTGACGTTCCCGGTGTCAAAATCCCCGTCCATTGACGTCTGCATCGCGACACGCACAAAGTGCTTCATACCATTCGGCACGTCCGTGGTGAGGAACCACGCATCGTTGTCCGTCAGGTAGTGGTTGACGCGATAGCCCTCTGGGATCGACCCGTTGGACTTGAGAGCGTTGATGTCGTTATCGGCTGTGCCGACACGCAGTTCCGTCTCAAGGAGCCGCGTAGCGACGAACATCAGCGCCGGGGGAACGATCAGCTTGCGCGGGCGGGCAGCGATCAGCAGGCCACGTTCGTCACGGAACGCAGCAATGTCGATCACAGCCTGCTCGAGCGAGGTCTCGTTCAGGTCGGCGTCAGCAGAGGGGCGGTTCGAGTTGGTGCTACCCGAAACGGTCGGATGGGCAGTGTTGAACAGCGTGACACCATCGCCCGACTGGAACGTGGTGAAGCCGGTGTTCAGCAGAAGCGCCGCCTTGACTTGCTTCGTGTAGGCCATGCCACGGGCAAGGGCCTTCGTGTAGCGAGCGGACAGCGAGTCGTACAGGTTGTCTTCCATCGCCTCTTCGGTGATGGAGAAGCCCATCGCCACCGTCTCGTGGTTGTAACGAGCGGTGAACGATTCCTGTGCGTTGTCGTACTCGATGGCAGCACCTTCCGCTTTCACGGGGGCAGCACCGAAGCCCGACAGCTTCACTTCTTCCTCAAACGAACGCTCCGAGTTCTCGGTCTCGTAGATTTCCGCATGCTCGTTCTCGTACTTGGCGTACTCAAGACCGAACAGTGCGTTAAGACCGGGAAGGAGTTCCTTGAGGGCTTGTGCGCGCGAAATAGCCATGTTTCAGCCCTCCTTACACGCCGAGAGAGTTGTAGTAAGAATGGACGCCCACGTTCAGCTTGACGATGAACTCGGGGTAAGCCTCACTCTCAGTGCCACGAACCACATCAACGATACGCACAGCGTAGGTCTGCGTGGTGACAAGGCCCGCACCATTGGTGCCGACAAGCAGGTTCATCCCCGACACGCCAGTCGTGGTGAGGCCCGCAGTGCCGAAGCCAAGCTGCGCGTTCTTGCCAATGGCACCCGGCCAGCCCGAGCCACCAGTGCCCGAGTTAAACGTGCCAAGAGCGGCGCTGCCCTTGATCTGGAACAGCGCGTCAGGATCGTCCATGACCAGAACAAACACATCCGAGCCGCCACCTGTGATGGTGCTGGCAGGAAGGAAGTTGTTGTAGGTCGGCTGTCCTTGGTTGCTGATGTAGCGAGCACCAACGCAAACGCCCATGATGCCAGCCGTCGCGTTGACGGAGGTGGCAGCGAGTTCGTTCGCAACAGGAGTTGCGCTGACAGCCGAGGGCTGACCAGCAGTGGAAAGGACGACGAGATCACCATTGAAGATCGCATTCGAGTTGTTCGCTGCGACTTTGTACTCACGGATGACCCCGCCATTGAAAGCCTGACCGCCGATCAGATTGATCGGCTTGAGGCCGTAGGGAGTGGCGACAGTGGCCATGTTTCTCTCCTAATGGTTGAGGTTGAAGGGCATTAGCCCCGTCCGAAGGATGTGCGGGTGGATCGCTCGGGTTTCAAAAGCGGCATACGACGGTCGTTTTCGCGCATGAAGCTATTATCCACGGCCTGAATTTGTGCTTGAGCATCCTCAAGTTGGCCTTGGGCACGTTCCTGCGCGTACTCTTCGGGGATGCTGCACAGCAGCAAACCGCCGACCTCGATGTTGCCTTTGAACCGGGAATCCATGTCCGAAAGGATCTGAAGTTCAGGAAAGTCCTCTGCCTTGACAGGGGTATAGCCTTCACGAAAACGCCGGGAGACGTTCGTGTTGTCCGCTTGGCCCATAGTGGAGGTGCGAATCCAGCGGAACTTCAGTCCATCTCTGGGTTCGGGGGCAGGGATCATGGCCGAACGCTGCCACGAACGCTTACGCTCGGTAGCTTCGCGAGTCGTATTCTGACGTGGCGTCCTGTCAACCATTGGCTCTCTCCTTCAGAAGCTGCGCCGCATACACTTCAGGCTTCAACCCAAGCCTCTTGGCGAGTGATAGCTGGGTCGAGGTGAGTTGCACTTTGCGTGGTGTCTTTCCGCTTCTTTGCGCGGGGGCGACCACGTTGCCCGCCTGACGAAGAGGTGCTGCCTCGACTGTCTCTTCGCCAAACCGATCAGCGAACACGCGGCGAACCGCGCGATCTATCTGATTGTAATACTCTTTGCTTCGCGGATCAACTCCGTTTCGCACGAGTTTCTCATGCAGGCCATAAGCATAGCCTGTCATCTCCGGGTCTTTCTCAAACCACGGATTTTTTTCCGCCCATTCCAATGCCATAGCATCCGGGGTCGGAGGCTTTGGCTGGGGTTGCGTATAAGTCGGCGCTGGCGCGGCAGGGCGCTGTTGCGGCTGATAGCCAGCATAGCGCATCTTCTCCGTCTGAAGTTCGGTCAGGCGTTCCTGTGCCTTGATGAGCGCGTCGGAGTCGCCCGACTCATAGGCGCTCTTGTAGGCAGAACGCGCCTTGTCCAGTTCTGCCTCAACGCGGCCCTTGGCCTGTGTGACCAGAACCTTCTCTCCGTCTTGCAGCGTCTTCACCAGCCGTTCGTTCTCGGCCTTGACTTGCTGCGCGTAACGGAGTGCCTCCTCCTGAAGACGTGCCGCCTCTTCCTTGCGGCGACGTTCCTCGTGGTACTCGAACTTCAGTTGCTTGATACGCTTCTGAACACTCTCGCTGTACGACTGGATCTCGTCGTCGTCAGGTATCTGAGGTTCCGCGTTATCAGGACGCCGAGGCTTACCCTTGTCCTTTTCGGGGGTATCATCGACGATCTCGATTTCTAGTTCAGATGAACTTTCTTCGACGTCGTCGTCGAAGTCTTCTTCGCCTGTCTGGTTCATGCTCTGCTATACCCCCTTGGATCTTCGACTACCGCCTCGACCGTGTCGTCGTTGATGAGGCGGAACTCCTTGCCATGGATCTTGATTCTCGTGCCCGAGTACGACCTGAAGATCACGAAGTCTCCCTCCTTGCAGTAGGGGCCGTTCGGGAACTTGCTCACGTCGATATAGGCATCAGGCCCAAGCTTCATGACAAAACCCACGATGGAGGCGGTCTCCTCGGCATGCTTCATGCCGTCAGGAAGCAGCACGCCACCATCCGTTTTGTCGCTGATTTCAGGGACAGCTATGAGTACCTTGTACCCTTGAGGCTGCGGCAGCTTCGAAGCCACTCGTGCCTCTGTCTCAGTATTGCCCGTATACATCTTCACCCGCAGTGATTTAAGGTTCACAGTCACCTTGCGCGGTTACCCGCGAGGTTCTCCCGGTCGCTACAATACTCCAAAAGTTCTAACTTTCAACGTATCTTTGCTCCAGTTCCTTTATTTCTTCCTCGATCATGGTCAAGGCCTCATATCGACCAACGATCCTGTTGTACTTCTCCATGCTGTCTGCCCCTCCTCCAGACAGAAATTGTTCAACGTTTTCCTTGGACTCCGCGATTCTGCGCCTGAGAAGACCCAAAACCTGCCACTCCCTCTCCACGCGCCAACTCCTTTGCTATCTCGATGCCAAGCTTCGCGCCTTCCCTGCGGTCGTCCCTCTGAGCATTGTCGAGATCGGATGCAAGGCGAGCACCGATCCGAGCGCCTTCGCGCTGGTTTTCCGAAGCAATTCTCTGTGCTTGCAGTTCGACGTTCGCCTGCTTGGCCATGGCGTCGATCTGAAGCTTCTGGTTGTCCATGTTGATCTTGTGCTGAAGTTCCATCTTCTTGAGTTGGAGTTCTTCCATCTGCATCTGCACGACCGGATCTTGCATCTGCTGCTGTGCCTGCTGCGCAGCCTGCTCTGCCTGATCCTTCTGAAGCAACTTCTCTGCCGCTTCCTTGGCGAGGCGAGAGATCTCGATCTCGACGTCTTCGGGCAGGGGCTGATCTTCGTTGGGCATTTCCACGCCCAGCATCTTCTCGATCTCCCTGCGGTACTGGAACGCCACATGCTCCGTGACATGCGCTGCCATGGCCTGACCGATGGCTTGTGCGAAGGGGGACTGGCCAACCAGTTCGCGCAGCTTGGGGTCTTGCATCGCTGCCATGTGGACTGCGATGTGTGCCTCGTGATCCTGATACTTGAAGGCCCGCACGGGCTCCTGCTTCAGGATCATCATGTTCTCTGTCACGGGGTCTGCGGGCTTGATGTCTTCCTTCAGCTTGATAATGTCGTTGGCGTCAGGGATACCAAGCACCTCAAGCATCTGCCGGTGCAGCTTGCCCATGTCGTAGAGTTGTGGTGCCTGTTGAGCCAGTTGAAGTGCCGCCTGATACTGCATGATGCGCTGCGACATTGTGGCAGCATTCGGGTCTGAGACGGGGATGACGTCGATGCGCCCATCGAAATCTTCGGTTCGATTGAACTTTCCGTCCATCTCGTAGGCGTACTCGGACGGCATGTAGTCATGGATGATCGTCGCAAGCAGCCGCAGTTCGTTCTTCATGGCGGCATGCAGTCTTGCCTGCACACCGGACATGACCTTCATGGAACGCTCCATGAGGGCGAGTGTCGTGCCTACCGGAGCCTGTGCGTTGATGTCGCCTACCTGAATGTCAGCAACCGAACCAACGCGACGTCCTTCTTCAACGATGTTTCCAAGCAGAGAGTAGAGTACCGCTGAAGGCTCCTTGTAAGGGATAAACGTGATCGAGTCGCGGATAGCGCCACCCGGTACGTCAACGTCCCTGAACTCACCCGGCATGAGAGGAGTATCATCGCCCTTGATGCGAAGACCCCTAGCTTTAAGGCCAGCAGGCAGGTTCGATAGAGTGCCAGCATCGATAAGCTGGCGAAGAATTGACGTAGCAGACTTAGCCAGACCACCCATGATGTGGATGAGGCCAGTGCCGTAGAACCCAAGGCCCGGAAGATATTTGTAGTGAACGAAATGCATCCGCTTCTTTTTCTTCGGGTCATCTTCATACCAGTTCCTGCGGATGGCTAGGATTTCACGGGATGACTTGTCGAGCGTGATGACGTATGGGCGGGCGATCCCGTCGGGGTCGTCGAAGTCCTCGGGCATGTTCATGGTCACATGCATCTCAAGGATCGTGTGCCGATCATCATCCTCTATGGTCGGCTGTTCTCCGTCCAATTCGTCGTACTTGTCCTGAATGTCGGTCATGTCAGGCTGAGGCGCAGGAAGTTCGATCTCCCGGTAGAGACCTGCCACTTGAAGTTCCAAGACCTCGTTCTTGGTCTTCTTCATCACATGGGTGTAGCGGGGGCACGTCATGAGATCAGACGCGCCGTAGGAGACCATGAAGTCTTCGGCAGGCACGAACATGGCGCAGGGGCGCTCCATGATCGGGTCGAAGTAGATCTTCTTGAAGGCAGAGCCTGCAAGAGGAAGCTTGAACAGAAGCTGCTCGAGTTCGTCGCGGTACTCGGTCATCTCCTCTGTGATGAGGTAGTTCATCTCCGTCTGGACACGTTGTGCCTGTTCGGACTTCTCCGTGGTCAGCTTGCCCATGATCTTGGTTCTGACAGGGCCTGACGCAGGGTAGAGTTCTCCCATTGCCTGAGCCTGAAACCGCACGACAGCTTCCGTTAGCACCGGGTGAAATACACCAGACGCGCCCTGCCATGGCTGGCTGCGATCTTCGATCTTCATGCCGAGCAGATCGAGGCCCTTCACATAGGCTCGTGCCCACTCCTTGCGGGACTCCTTGTCAGAGTTGAAGTGCTCGATGAGTTCGGACGCCATGGACTGTAGCGTCCTGTCGTCGATGAACTCGGCAAGGTTCGAGTCATGACTTGGCCCCATCAGGTCTTCGGTTACAACGCCCTCGAAGTCGATGATCATGCCACCGTCTTCGGTCTCGATGCCGACAGCTTCCGGGTTGACGATCTCGATCTCAACCTCTTCGGTGTCTTCGAGATCGATGTCCGAGGGCTCCAAGGGTTTGACGATAGCCATCAAGATCTCCTAGTAGTGCTCGCGGCAGATTGCCGACGTGTTACTTCTATAGCACCTAAGTTGTTCAATTGCGACCTTCCTGATTGCGTTGCCGGTTGGCAAGACGCCGGTTGTTACCCTCCCTGCGTAAAGTATCATCATACTCGAATTCCGGTCTTGAAGATTCCGGTCTTGAAGACAGCACGTCCGCGATACGTCGAGCCATCTGCTCTAACTCTTCTGCGTACTGGGGCGCGTCGTCTTGCTTGCTCAACTGACCAGTATTGCTTAAAAGTTCCCACAAGGTGTCATATGGTAAACCCTCCAACTCCTTCTGACTGATGTTGGAGTCTGCAACTTCTTTTGCAAACTCATTAAATACCTCATCAAATTTCTTTTGAAAATCCAATTGCATTGCATTATACTCCAAATTATTTCCTTTTATAATTTCTACCCAGTCATCAGATTCTCCAATAATCCTGCTGGTGTTTTTGTCAAATGCTTCGTGCAGTTGTTTTTTTTGGGCTAGAAGGCCGACTAGATTGTCAATCGCGCGACCTCCACCACGAGTCGCTGCATGCCCGATGAGATCTGTGATTCCTTTAGATGGCACAGCCGACGCCGTAACGCCTGCTGCCCCTGCCCCAAGCAAGAAGTTCCTGCGCGACATGTCTCCACCGCGCGGGGCGTTGCGCCCAACAGCTCCAGTGTTTGGCGCGCCCGCAGGCGACAGGATCTCCATCAACACGCGAGCCGCGTCGTCCGTATACGGCGCAACAGAAGATGCCACCGGACGAGCCATCCGAGACGCCAACGCACCAGCTAGCCCCGGTGCCACAAAGCCCGCAGTGTTCGTCACGCCCCCAACAACGTCACCCTCCCGAACGTCTCTCAAGTACTCCCGATACGCCGAAACAGGGTTCAACATGTCCGCACCAACCAGAAACGAACCTATCCCCTGCCTCAACTCGGGCGGGATGTAGCGATCAACCTGCCTCCCACCCAAAAACTCAGGCAGACGAAGATCGCCAAACAGCTCTCTCGGGTCAGCCATCACAAGCTCCTAGTAGTACGCGACGGGTCTACGGTATTTCGGCTCGTCGTCCCAGTCATCGAGTTCCGCTCGAACCCAGCCACCTTGCCTGAATCTTAGCAGTGCTTGTGTAGTCGAGTCCACAAAGTCGTCGTGCTCTCCTGAAGGGAACGAGGCGCATTCCTCGATCACCTCTTCGGCCCATCTTGTGGGAGGATACCATATCGAACCAGAGGCGAACAGATCCGTCACTGCGTTCACGCGAGCGATCTTGTCCTGACCTCTGGAGGGCGTGAACTCCGTCACAGGAATACCCATGGCCCGCAACTCGAAGATCAGTGGTGCCCCTGAAGCCTTCTTCTCGACGATCATCTGATCGGGTTCGAACTCGCGGTACTTGTCATAAGCAGCCCGCTTCAGGTCTGGGAACTCCAGCTTTTCCTTGAAAGCATCCAGAAGGATGATGTTCGGTGCAGAATTTCCCTTGTCGTCGGGGTGGTAGAACACACCCCATGTGGTGCATGCGGAGTAGTCGCTGCGCTGCGTCTTCAGAAAGGCCGTGTCCCATGACTGGATGATGGCTTCGCACTCGGGCGGCTTGCTGCTTGGCCACTCCCGCCACCACTCCCGCTTGATAAGTGCCCCTTCCTCCGATGTCGGGTTCTGCTGGTACTGCGCAGACCACTTCGAAATCGGCAGTTCGGACTTGAGTGCCTCCAACTCCTCCAGAGACCAGAACTCAGGCCACAGAGGAGCGCCAGAAGGCATGATGGCGGGGAACTCGATCACCTCCCAGTCGTCCACACCCCTCCGATCTGCCGTCGATTTCAGGATCTGACCCGTCAAATCCTTCTTAGACCACCGCGTCATCACCAGAATGATGGCACCACCCGGCTGCAAACGCTGCCGAGGCCCGGATGTGTACCATTCATACACCCGATCATAAACCTCCGGGTTGAACTGGCCCTGCTGCGCGTCCTGCTCCGAGTGCGGATCGTCAATGATCAGCAGATCAGCACCCTTGCCAGTCACCGCACCACCCACACCGATGGCAAAGTAGTCCCCCTTCCGGTTGGTGTTCCACCGACCAGCAGCCTTCGAGTCGCTAGACAGGGTGATGCCGGGAAAAACCTTAGCAAAATCATCAGATTGTATGAGGTTCCTCACCTTACGACCAAAGCCAACAGACAACTCGGCAGTGTGTGCCGTCTGAATGACCTTCTTCTCGGGGAATCTACCCAGAAACCAAGCAGGCAAGAGGTACGAAGCGAACTCAGACTTGGTATGACGAGGCGGCATGTTGATGATCAGCCGCTTTAACTCACCTTTCGCAACCCTTTCAAAGGCTTCCGCCATGATCTTGTGGTGCCGACCACCAATGAAACCCGGCCACATCATCCTCACAAAGGGCAGGAAGTTGTCCTTCGCGGCCTTCTTGTTCTCAGCCTCCTCAAGTTCGGTCAGAAGATCCAGCAACTCAGCCTGCTCCTGCACAGACAGGCTGCCTATCTTGCCCTTGAGTGCCGACAAATCCATGAACGCTCCGAAGTTGAAGGCAGGTGGGCCACGGGAGAGAAGCCCACCTGCCCGGACAAAGGGGGGAGAGACCTCGTCCATCCCCAACATAGCCCAGCAGTAAGTGCCTGTCATCCCCGATCTCGCCTAGTACTAAAGGGACTAAGGGACTAAGAACCCCCCCTATAAGGGGGGTTCTATACCATCTTTAGTAGCTACTAGTAGTATAATAGTACTATAGTCCCTTATATATTAAGCGAGATCCTCTCTCCAACGCAGAAATACTACCCCCGGTTGTATGATTCCCACGGCACTATCCAAAAACACCGGGTTTATACCAATCACAGGTTGAGTACGGCACTTTTTGATAGGGGGGGGGTAGTTTGGGGAGAGTATGGGGTCGTATGTGGAGAACAGGCACCCCCTTTGGTGGGGGTTTGAGATCGTATGTGGGGAACAACATGTAACGCGCGCGGGCGGGCCGCGCCGCCAGCAGGGGGGTCGGGGGTAGGTGGGGGTCGCCGGGTGCCGATCCGTCGAGCGGTTGGGCCGGTGTCGGACGGCACTGACGATGGCGATGGCGCTGGGAGGAGATAGGAAGGCCGGTGAGTGCCCATCTCGATGTTGGGGTGACCGAGGTAGCCTCGGACAGAGATGCGGCTCTAGCGGCCCTCTCAGGCGCTCTGAGCGATAGGGGGGTGATCCCCCCCATCGAGACCACCCCCCGCCAAAAGGTGCGATGGAACTTATCCCGTGAGACGGGCTAGCCTCGCCTCGATCTCACGGCGGATCGATTCGGGGTCGCGCTCTGTCTTGTCCTCGGTCTCGACGCGGTCGATGAAGAGGCCGAGCGTTTTGCCAAGAAGTTCAAGAGCACGAACCTGCGTGCCGTCAGTTCCGCCGTCACGAAGAGCGATTTCTTCAAGCTTTTGCACGACGCGATCTGCTCGGGAGAGGCGCTGCATGCGCTGTTCCGCCAGTTTCTCCCGCTCTGCACGCTCCAGCCTTGATGCGATCTTGGGGTTGGTTGCCAGTGCGAATGCCTCGCGATGGATGCTTGCTGGTGCCATGTTCTGCGTGTCGTAGGCTTGGCGGTATGCATCGCTGAAGCCCTTGCCGTCGAGGATGGCGAGGCAGAAGGCCTCCTGCTTGGCTGTCAGTCCTTCGCTGTTGACTGGGGTCTTTGGGCCGCTGGTCTTTGGCTGTCCCTTGTATGCTTTGCCTCTGGTCTGCTGGGCACCTTTGTTGGTGCCCTTGTCACCATCGATGACTGTGAGGGTTGGTTTGTCTGTCATCTTGACCTCGACGCTGCGCTGGCTTTCCGGGTTTTGGGTTTCAACTTGTGGGCGAAACGAATCAGTTGGGTTCGCGCGTCTTGCTCCGGCCAGCGGTGACGAAAAAAGTTCGCTCGAACTTGTCCAGTGTACCTGATCGATGGGGCACTGTCACCCTGCAAGTGCTTGCGTTCCTTGCACTTTCTCCCTCATGCAGACAAGGGCAGACAAGGTGAAATAGGTGTTGACAAGGGTATCGAGACGTGATTGAAGGGTGTTGCCGGAAGGGACGGCGCGGCGACTTGGCCCCCCCACCCTGACCCGGAAGCAGACGCCCCCGAGGGGGACAGCGCGAACGTCCAGTGCCTAGCACGGATACCCACCCGTTGAGGTCGACTTAGACACGGGGGGTCTGGCGAAGGCGGTCTCTGGCGGCAGGGAAGAGAAAAGCCCCTGCACAATCTGAAACGACTCAGTGCAGCCCTGCGGGGCTGCATCAGTGGTTCCAGAGGAGAGAGACAATGGACTACCCCACCCGTAGCTACCTCATCGGCTCAGATATCTTCCCCGCAGGGGAGGGCGAGATGATGCTCTGGATGCTGATCGAGCAGTGCCCGATCAATGGCACCTACGTCATCAGCCATCACGAGACCCGCGAAGAGGCGGTCGAAGCACTCGAAGCACTCTTCGCCTGAGAGGAGAGAGACAATGGCACTTCGCGAAATCGACAACGCCGCGCTCGACGGACGTTACGTCAAGTCCTACGCCACGGAGGCCGCCCTGCGGAGGCGTCTGGCGCAAGACGCGGATATGTACCCTGAGAACGCCGACCGCATGATCGTCGTCCGCACCCCGGCTGGTCGCTGGACGGCGCTGGTGATGCTCGACCGAAACACTGGCGGCTACATTGGCCGCTACGCAGGCTTTATGAAAATCTAAACGGGAGAGAGACAGATGAAAGTCCAAATCAAAAAAGCCATCGCGTATGAAGGCCCCGCAGTTCAATTCTTGGGCGAAGATGGTTACCCCACCTCCATCATCATGCCAGTTCTGGTCGCCGTCGCCAGTGACGGTCGCTGGTTCCAACTGCCGAACGGCATCGTTCGCAATCGCGATGAAGATGGTTTCGAAGGCGTCCGCACTCGTTGGAGCATCTGCAAGGCAGACGAGATGGCCGCCGCGATCAACGACCGCCAATACATCAACGGCGAGTATTGGGCTGAGGTAAGCGAAGAGGCCATGAGCGAATATAATCGCGGCGCATATGCCTGCTGACCCTCTGGTGACCAGCCCCGAGCGGGCTGGCATCCTGACGGCCAGAACCAACCAAGGGAGAGACAGGAATGAACATCATACAAAGGATGATCAAACGCGCTTACGCCGAGGCCAGAATTACGAAGTGGCACAATTACGTCGCGCGCGCAGAGGCGCAGAAAGATGTGAAGCGCGTAGACTACGGGCTGCTGCGGCTAGGTAACGCCCAGCGTCGACTGCGTAAGATGCTGCGGGCCTGAGGGGAGAGACAGAGATGACCGACACACCAATCGCGACGGGCTACATGATCCAAGACATCCAAGGCACCGCGATCTTCGGGATCGGGTCGACGGTGGATGAGGCGTGGGCCGAGGTTGTTCGGGATGCCGGGCCATTCTTTGACGCCTACGGCGAAGAAATCCCCGACGAGGAGGCCTACTGCCGCCTTTTCAAAACCTACGGCATCTCGGCGGCGCTGCTGGCGCAGGTGGAGGCCGAGGGCGGCGATATCTCGTGGAGAGTGTGGCGTGACGTAGGCATCACGATGGACGAGGCAACGGAACTTGGGCTGGCCTGAGAGGAGAGAGACCATGACCGAACTGATGATCCTTGAGAACGCAGCCCGCACCATGCGGGCGACCTACCCCGGCGCTGCTGATCGCTGCGCTGGACTGATCGAGGCCTACGCCATCAAGGCTGGGGTCTCGCTCGCAGAGGCAGAGCGTCGGGCAATCCTGCTCGACCGCGCCATCCATGCCTGATGTGTCGTTGTCCAGCCCTGCGGGGCTGGCATGCCACGCACCAGCGTGATGACCAGTCAACCAGATGGGAGAAACAGATGACTGCTCGCGAATTCGAACTCAACACCGCCACGATCTATGTCGTCCAGAACGCCGAGGCGCAGATCACCGCCCTCAAGGCCTCGAACAAAGAAAACAACACCGTCGCGAACGGGCACAAGATCGCTGCCTACTGCGACCTGATCGCCGCCATCGCGCCGATCCGCCTCGTCAAGGGCAACCTGCCCCGCGCCGTCTCGAAGGTGCTGCGCAACGCCCTGCTGCAAGAGGCTGGCCTCAAAGAGGCGACCGTCAAGCGGTACATCGAGAACTCGGTCGGTGCCGTCCGTCTCTTCGATATCTCGGGCATGGGCAACGCGACCCCCGAGATGGTGCGCGAGTTCCTGAACTCGCACGACATTGACAGCGAGAACAAGCTGGCGAAGGCCGTGAAGGGCGAGGCCGACAAGTCGAAGGCCGAGCGCCTCGCTGAGATGGTGGTGGGCAAATGGTCTACCGCCAAGGACGAGAGCGGCAAGGCGGTGCAGGGTGCCGTCTTCAAGGACGGCCTCGACGACGACGAACTCGACGAGTTCCAGAACGTCATGCGCGAACTCATGGCCGCGCGTCAGGCCTACCGCAACAGCAAGGCTGCCCGCGATGCAGAAGCTGCCGCCAATGCGGAGAACGGCACTGTCGATGCCGCCGTCGCAGCGTTCGTCAGCGAAGGTCTCGGGGAGTTCTGATCAAGGGGGGCACTGCCCCCCACCTCGGAGATATCATGTTCATCAAGCACGACACGATCACCGCTCGGGGCAAGACCTACCAGCGGATGGAGTTCGAGACCCACGCCGACCTCGAACTCTACTTCATCAAGGAACTGCTCGGTCGTTCTGACGTGCAGTCCAAGGTTATCGGCACAGTCCTGATATGGGGGAAGAAATGAAGACCTACACGTTCCATCACGACGACGGCCACGGCTGGCTTGAGGTGCCCTTCGCCGATCTCAAGCAGGTCGGACTGAGCCTGTCCGATATCAGCCGCTACAGCTACACCCACCTCAGCAAGGCCTACGTCCCGCTCGTCTTCCTCGAAGAGGATCTGGACGTCATGATCTTCATGCTGGCTGCGAAGAGGGCTGGCATCAAGGTCGCCTTCAGCCACAGGGAAGTACCCGGATCAAGCGTGATCCGCACCTATGCTGGCAACGTCTCGGGCAAAAAGTTCGATAGCACTGAACTGCGGATGCTTGCCCAAGCCTGTGAGATCGAGGGGGTCTTCGCATGAAGACCTTCCTCGACGGCATGGCCTTCGCGGCGCTGATGGCGATGGTGATCGTCATCATGCTGTCGCTGCCCGACGCATGGTGAAAAGTGCAAGGTTTAAGCGAAAACAATCGGGTTAACCGGGCTAGCCCGATTGTTAACCCTTTGGGAGAGACCAATGGAAATCGAAGAGATCATCGAAGGTCTGCACGAGATGAAGGCGTGGAACGAGTTCGCTGCGTCCCTGCTAATCCAGCACGGGCGCAAGGGCGCTCTCTCCGAGCGTCAGTGGGATGCGGCAGAGAGAACTATCGTCAAGGCGCGGCAGTCGGCCATACGCCGCGAGCAGAACCGCAAGCGCGTGGACGTGTCGCGCATCGAGACGCTGCTCAAGACCGCACGGGACAGTGGCCTCAAGACGCCGTCCTTCAGGATCGGTGATCTTCGCTTCTCGCTAGCTGGCACAAACTCAAGGAACAGTGGTGCCGTCTACGTCAAGATGATGGGTGAATACGCAGGCAAGATCATGGCGGGCACCTTCATGCCCGTCGCGTCCGCGCCTGACGGGTTAGGCGATGTGATCCAAGAGATCGCCGCCGACCCGCGTGGCAAGGCCATCGAACATGGCAGGACGACAGGCCGCTGCGCGTGCTGCGGTCGCGAACTGTCAGATCCGAAATCAGTGGCGCTCGGGATAGGCCCGATCTGCGCCGATGCATGGGGGCTGTGATGAAGACAGTGTGGCGTGGCATCTGGGTGGAGAGCGGCACCAACCGTGACCGCGACGAGATCGCCGACACGGAAGAAGGACTGATGCTCAAGATCTACGGTAGCGGCTACGGCCCCCACCAGAAGAGCATCAGGATCTGGAAGGAGGAACGGAAAAACCCGGAGTAGTAGGGAGGGAGACATGCCCAAGTTCTTGGTGACTGTCGCGGCGGAGAGCATGCACAGGATCACCGTCAATGCGGCTGATGAAGAAGCCGCAAAGAGCGCCGCTCTCGACAAGGTCAAGAAAAAAACCGGCGCTTGGAACGCAGAGGTGAAGCGGGTTGTCAAAGACCCGCTCGACCTCGTCAAAATATTCTCAGAAAAGTGAGGACAGATCGATGAAACTCAAGGAATACTGGCTTGAGAAAGGCGAGATCACGCAGAACATTTACGGCGAGAAATACAAGATCGGCGACCCCGAGTGGCAGTTGAGCGACGGCCCATCAGGGAAGCGATCTTTCTCCTTCGACTTCGCCGATCTGGAAGAATGCCTGCGCTTTGCTTCAGGCAGCATCATCAACTTTGAATAACGGGAGAGGCCAATGAAACTCAGCCAAGCCAAGACCATCGTCAGCAATGCCATCGAGCATGCGTGGAACCTCAAGAGCGGGCGCGATGCACAGTATGTCGTGCCCTACCTGATCAGCGGCCCCGGTATCGGGAAGACCACCATGATCAACGACCTCGCAGCTGAGCATGGCGTCGAGTGCCTCACAGTGCCCCTCGCACAGTACGATGCGGGCGAACTGGGTGGATGGCCCGTGCCCAACGGCACCGATAGCATGAAGCGTATGCGTCCAGACTGGATGCCCACCGAAGGGCGCGGCATCCTGTTCCTCGACGAACTTCCGCAGGCACCGACCGCGAACCAGAACATCGCGGCACAGATCACCAACGAGCGGCGCGTCGGCCCTCACCGACTGCCCGAGGGATGGGTCGTTGTCGCAGCAGGCAACCGCTCTACCGACCGCGCAGGCACGAACACCATGCCGTCGCACCTCAAGGATCGCCTGATGTTCCTTGAGATCGAGGCCGACCTCGACGACACGATCCGCTACTTCTACGCCAAGCGCGTTGACGAACGGGTCTGCGCCTTCCTGCGGTTCCGTCCCGAGTGGCTGCATAAGTTCGACCGCGATGCAAACGCCAGCGCATCGCCCCGTTCTTGGGAACGGGTCTCGTCGATCATGTCTTGGAAGATGCCGGTCATCGAGGAGATGGAAGCAGTCGCAGGGCAGGTCGGTCGTGCAGCAACAGCCGACTTCACCGGCTACCTCAACCTCTACAAGACGGTGCCCGATATCGACGAACTGATCGAGCGCCCGACCGATGCCGTGATCAGCGAGAACCCCGCCGTGACCTACGCCATCTGCGCTGCCCTCGCTGTGCGGATCAACAACGCCAACGCCCACAAGGTTCTGCAATACCTCGACCGACTGCCGCAGCAGGAGTTCTCCGCCTTCGTGCTGAAGGATGCCTTCGCACGGGAGCCGCAACTCAAGCAGAACGCAGCGGTGCGGAACTGGATCATGAACGTGGGCGCGAAGCTGATCCTCTAGTTCACTTGAACTTTTCGGGAGAGACCAATGGACGCTCAGACCAAGATGTCTCGGGCGATGACGCGAATGATCGTGCATCACCCGTTCTTCGGTTCGATAGGATTGACGCTCCGCGTCAGTCCCTCGGACGCAGTGCCGACGATGTGTACGGACGGGCTGTCCATCCTCTGGAGTCCCGCCTTCGTGGACAGGCTGAACATCGACGAGGTGATCGGCGTTCTTGCCCATGAGATCATGCACGTCGTGCTGAAGCATATGCTCCGCCGTGGCAACCGGGATCCCATGAAATGGAACATCGCCGCCGACCTCGCGATCAACCCCATCCTCGTGAAGGGCGGCTTCACCCTACCAGAGGGTGGCCTGCTGGATCATGCATACGATGGCATGTCTGTCGAGACGATCTACGAACGACTGCCGCAGAACGTAGAGGCACCCGCTGGCAGCGGGTTCGGTGAGGTCGAGGACGCCAAGACAAGGTCAGAGGCAGAGGCGCAGCAACTAGAGGCAGAGATCAACGCCAAGGTGATGATGGCTGCGTCAGGTGCAAAGGCGGTGGGCAAGCTACCAGCAGAGATCGATGACCTCGTCACCAAGATGAAGAGGTCGCAGGTAGACTGGCGTGATGTGTTCCGCCGCTTCATTGGCGGCGATCAACCCGACGACTACAGCATGCGCCGACCCAACCGCCGCATGTTCCACACCTCTGGGATCGTGGCACCATCCATCCAGAAGATCGGTGCCGGTGACATCGTGATCGGCATCGACACCAGCGGGTCAGTCTCGGACGGCGAACTGGCGCAGTTCCTCGGTGAATTGAACGCACTGAGCGAGGACACAAGACCCAACTCCATCACAGTGATCACCTGCGATGCGCGGGTGCAGACGGTGCGTAGGTATGAACAGGGCGAAGTCATCGAGAACATCAAGGTCGGTGGCCGAGGCGGCACACTCGTCACGCCAGTGTTCGACTACATCGCGAAGCACGAATTGCCTGTAGACAACATGGTCTACCTGACAGACCTTGAGGTTCACGACTTCCCGCAGCAGCCTGACTATCCGGTTCTGTGGGTGGCGTCGTGGGACGGCGTCAAGAAAGCACCTTGGGGAGAGACAACCTTTCTTCAGTCGTGAGGTATGATGGACAACTGTGTCGGATGCCCAAGTTGCGGGAACGAGAGAACCTCAGTTACTGAGACCCGTGTCTACGAAACGGCGTTGGTAAAAACCCTGCGCCGTCGTCGAACGTGCCCACGATGCAAGCACCGATATTGGACAATGGAAATACCAGAGGAAATCGCAAAGGATGTTTACACAGACGACTGACGCCTCGTCTTTGCACGCAAAGATCGCAAAGCAACGCAACGAAATAGCAAGGTTGCAGCAGGTCGTGGCTCGGCTTTCCGTCGAGAAGGCTGAACTGCTGCTCGACCTCAAGATGTACAAGGCAGAACTGGAGAAAGCAGATGGCAAACTTGGAGGCATCGCAGGTCATTGACCTGTTGGCTGCGCTGCACCGGATCGAGCGCGTAGCGGACATCATATCGAACGACAGGACGAGCGGGCATCAGTGGAACACTGCCCGTGCGAATGAGATCAAGGAGTTGGCGCAGATGGCTGCGCGCATGGTACAGGGGGATTTGGATAATGGGAAGTGACCGCTACTACGAGATCATCGCCGAGAACACGAAGAACGGGAACGTCGAGAAGCGGGTCATCCTCTGCCGGTCTGCTCATTCCCCTAAGAACCGAGATCGCGCAATGCGTGAGTTCGAGGCTCTTCGCCGGGCTGGGTTCAACCTGATCCGGACGCAATACATCGAGGTGAAGACGACGAACGTGGAGTGGTTGAGCCATGGCGACGCATGAAGAACCGCTGCCTGCGTGGCTGGAGCAGGAGCTGCGGGCACAGGCCCACAGAGGAGAGACAGAAATGACCACACTTCAAGTCGGAGACCGCGTGCAAGGCAGGGTGCTTGTTTGTGACGAGCGCGAAGCGAGCTTCGCGGTGCAGGATGTATCCGAGGTTGTCGCTATCGGCGAGACCCGCGAGAGGCTCTTCGACCTCGCGCAGAAGGTGACATGGCGGAAGCTGGCCGACACATACGACCATGACGACGGCCGGCCCGTCGGCGCGACCTATGTCACATGGGTCACGGTCGGGTCGATCTACTATCCGCGCGAGCGGGAAGAGACGGCATGACCAAGATCGACAATGTGGGTGCTGAGATGAAAGTCACGATCCTGACCGTCGCCCTCTCGCTGCCGTGGGCAGGCTATGTGGGCGTCTACGCCGAGCACGAGCATTGCCGTGAGATGCAGGCACTGATTGCTGCGGAGCAGCCGCAGGCGGTGATCGTCTGCCGGGATGTCGCCGTGCGTGAGCCGGTGCTGATCCCGCCGCCAAGACCCGACAACCTGCGCCGGCCGGTGCCGGTGCCACCGATGAGGCCGCTAAGATGACAAACGTGATCGACATGACGGAGCGCCTGCCGCACGCGGCGCTGTACGTCTCGTGCATGGAGTGTGCGACGGACTGGGTGGCTGTGGCACCGAAGGGCGTGGAGACGGGGCTTGAGTGCCCTGCGTGTAAGGCGATGGCCGGGGAGCGAGTGCAAACTGGCGACCTCGGGTGGTTCAAGCGATACATGGCTGGCCCGGATCAGGAGAAAAGGACGATGGTGCTGCTCAACGCGAAGAGGCTGGGGCTGTGATCACCGAGGAAGAAGTCGAGCGCGCCGTGATCGAGGCTTTCAAGGCGTGGTTCAGGAAGGGGGAACAGAAGTGATGACCGACGCCGAATTATTCATGAAGATGCGGGCCTCTTTCAAAGAGGCAGAGAAGTTCGTGGAGGCCGCCGCCGACCGCATCGAGGCCCAAGCCGCCGAGATCGAGAGGCTGCGGGATGCGCTGGCGAAGGCGATGGACGGGCTGAAAGAGTGCGAAAAGGAAATCGACGCATACATCCAGTATGAATACCCACACGATCACCCTATCCAAGAGCGTTGCAGGCAGCGGGACTACGCAGCCAATCCTGCCCGCACCACCCTCGCAGAACTGACAGGAGACCAGCCATGACCGACTACACCACCGCCCATCGACACCAGCTTGAGGCGTATCTTGCGAGCCACAACTTGCCTAAAGGCGTGGGCAAAACAAAAAGCGCCTGCACCTTGGCCGCGATCAATCTCGCCATGTCTGGCAGGCTGACGGATGCTATACCCGACTGCATGTCGGAGGTTTTGGGCCGGGCCGCAATCGGCCTGCAAGATGCGATGCCCGACGAGATGCGGAATAGCTCGCGTTACAAGCGACTCATCCCCGACATGCCCGGCACTGGTCGGGATCAGGAAAAAGAGCGGCTTGAAATCCTCATGGATTGGATGTGGGGTGTGGTGCTGCCTCAACTCCAGCCCATCGCAGACAGGCGCGGCTTTGGGGAGACATGGCGGCTGATGTGTCACGACAGGACGGCGGCTGCTGCTGATGCTGCTGATGCTGCTGCTGATGCTCGTGCTGCTTTTGCTGCTGCTTATGCTGCTGATGCTGCTGCTGATGCTGCTGCTCATGCTGCTGCTGCTTATGCTGCTGCTGCTGCTTATGCTGCTGATGCTGCTGCTTATGCTGCTGATGCTGCTGCTGCTGCTTATGCTTCTGATGCTCGTGCTGACTTTTGGGCGACCATCGAGCCCATCGGGGTGCTTGAGCGCATGACTTATCTGACAGGAGCCAAGCCATGATAAACGCGCATGTGAGACGCGAGACAATCTTCGGACAGACAGGAGACCAGAACGATGGCGATTAAACTCACGGCAGCCGAAGCGTGGGAAGTGTACTGCGCGCTCGACGACGTACTGTACAACCGCCACCACGGCATTGGATCAAAGCATGACTATCCCCTGACCGAGGCCGACCACCTGACGCTGCAAGGTCGGTATCTGCGCGCGCATCTGGTCTTGAAGCTCATTGAGGAGGGGCGGGATGACTGACGACCTCCGCATCCAACTGCAAGAGCAGGCGCGTCAGGCAAAGTATTGGCAGGAGCGCGCCGAATACTGGCGGCAGATGTGGTCGCGCGCAGCGAACAGGTTGTTGCAGGTAGACCCCACTTTCAAGGAGCCTAACCTGACCGTGGCCGACGAACTGAATAAGCTGGACAGGATGTTGTCGAACGACAACCCGAACCCGTGGAAGGATGTGTGATGAAAATCATCGTCCCCGCCTACAACGTGAAGCCGGAACAGGCCGCGAGGTTCGAATCGCAGATCGCTGCCATCATGCATATGAAAATAGAAGAGGAAATCAACAGGTTCCAAGAAACCAAAGCGCCCCCAAAAGAGGGGCGCAACATACCTCCGATAGGCAAAGGTAAACTGCCAGACAACGACACGCGTAAGACAGCCATCACTCAAGGCAGGCAGAACAACTCAACCGACGAGATCATCCTCAAGGTACTGCGCCGTCAGTCGATGCCGATGACGTTAATCGCCGACACACTCAACCTGTCGAAGGATACCGTCAGGCACGCCCTATCAAGGATGGTCGCGCGCAACATGGTGACCAAGGAACTGCGCGGCTACGTCGTGTGGTGGCATGCAGTCGGCAATCAAGAAGAAGTTCAAATGAACGAAAGGTAGACAGATGGACAGGAGCAACGTGATGAAGGAGTTGGCACTCGCGACCATCTCACGCAAAACATTGCAGATGCACTTCGATTTGATGAAGTTCACCGGCAAGCAGAGAGAAGACTTCTGTGCCGCCAAAGACCTGCAGGACTACACGAGAAGCCTGACACCAGACACAGCGCCCAAGGCGCTTACCGGGTTTACCCACTCTGACGTAGGGCCTTGGCTTCGCAGCATGATGTATAGCCTCGATCACCTCAGACATTTCAGAAAGAAATCTAGGTTGAACGATGAGGATACCTTCATGGCAAAGATCAAGAAGACCGCAAAAATATGGGCGGAAACAGGAGTAAGGTACGCATTCCCAAACCTCGATGTAGCAATCAAGATGGAGAAGGTAGTCACCCACTACGTCACTGTCGGCAAGCACACAGACATATACGGCAACGTGAGCAGAAAGACCATCATCACACTACCCATACACTGGGGGAAGTCAGTCCACGCAAGAGGGATAGACCTTGTCAAGGCGGGTGATGGCTTGGTCTTCATCCTCTACGCCAAGAAGAGTGACGTCAAGCGCATGCAGGATGAGGGCGTCGAGTGCTTCGAATGCGCTGGCCTCAAGTACAAAAACGGTCGCCCGTCTGTGGAGAAATACTGGGTGCTCAAGTGGAAGGGGCACGACACCACTGTCTTGTCCATCAACAAGGAGTTCTATTTGTCGGAGCGCATGCTAAGGTCGCGCATCAAACGAGCCGTCGTCGATGCACTCACGATGTAGGAGCCACGCATGAAGGATGACCTGACGTCTGAGGTGATCAATGAAATGGTAAGAGGCATGCCAGAGAGGGCCAGCGGCGACAAGATCGTCGAACTGTTCGTCTGCATCCTCTATGCCTACAGGATGAGGGATCAATGGGTGCCGGTTTTTTTCGGCATCACCGCCATCCTAGAACAGATCAAACTCGCCGAGAGAGAGTGCGAAGAAGCAACCAAGCACTAAAAAAAATGGGTGGCACTAGGCCACCCAGTTGGACAGATCAGAGTGGACAACCAGCAGAAGGTGCGAGCAGGCTTTCCGACACAAGATGTAGCATCACATACGTCGAGCGTCAAACGTTATGCCGCGCCTGCTTCAACAATTCGTAGATGTGGTTGGTGATGTGATGCCTATTCATCACAATGCTGGCCACCTCTACACCATCCACCCACACCATCATCAGCACACCACCCTCATGATGCCGGAAGGTTACAAGCTTCCTAGAATGGGAAGTCCTCGTCGTCCTTGTAAGAGCGGACGGGAACAGGCTCCTCAAGTATCGGATCATAGACATGCTTCCTGTATGTTGAGGTGGGCACATCGAAGTCCAGTTCGGTCTCGCCCTGCTTGCCCACCCAAGAGAAGCGGCACTTCCATATGTGGATCTCGGACGTGATCGAGTGCGACGGATCAGGGCGGTGGACAGTCAGGCCAACGTCAGCCTTGGCAAACCATGCGGCAGATCCCGAGATGTCGTAGCCTTTGGGCGGTGGCACCTTGCCGTCAGTGCCACGCATCATCTTGGTCGGGTGTGCCACGAACCACAGATGTATGCCGTGGGCCTGAGCGAAGACACGCAGCTTGGTCAGAACCTCTGATACCCAGTCTGTCTCGCTGATGTCCCGGTTCTTCTGGATGTAGTTGTAGGGGTCGATGATCGCCCCCCTGACACCATGTCGCAGCACTGCGACCTTCAGTCTTTCGACGATGCTATCGACGGAGGAGAGCGAACCGTCTGCCTGATAGAGGAATGAAAAGTGCGACTGAACAAATTGCTTCCCGCGCTCTAGGTCTTCCTTCGACATCCTGTCGATCATGCCGCTGAAGAATGGTTTGCGCGTGTACTTGCTGATCAACTTGGCGATGTGCAATCTCGGTTCGTTTTCAAAGGAGCAGATGGCGAACTTCCATCCCTTGGCACGCGCCACATTGATCATGATCTGGTCTATGAACTCTGACTTGCCGGATGATGGGTGGCCTGTGACGACAGTAAGCTGGCCCGGTACTATGCTGTAGAGTTCGTCGACGTTGTCGTAGCCTGTGCTCTCGCCTCTGCCGATGCCACGATCATAGATCTCGTCAAGCTGATCGTAGAAATGCTCGGCGTCGTAGAGGCCCGCGACTGGCCACGGCTTGCAGGTGGTGACGATCCCGTCGATGCCGTCCTTGCCCAGCTTCATCAGAACGTCGTTGCCGTCCTTGCACCCTTCCGGGTACTCGATCTTCCAGCACCTGTCCTTGCCGATGCGACGTGCCATCTCCTCAGCCATAGCCTGACCGGGGCCGTCCGCATCCGTCGCGATCACGATGCGAGCAGCGGCGTCGATCTGCTTCTTGGCGTCCCACAGGAACTTGAACTTGTTGTCATCACGAGGGTCAATGTGCCCATCAACAACCTTCATCACAGCGCCATTGGGAACAGACACGACGCTCTCGTAACCAACCTCCATGAAGGCCAGCGCGTCCATCTCTCCCTCGCAGATGATCATCCAGTCGTGCTTCTGTACGTTGTCCAGATTGAAGAAGGACTGAGCAGCACCGTTGCTTGAGAACCCTTTCTCCTCAATAGACCTCAGTTTAAATGCGTACTCTTGGCCTTTGTTTTTATACGGAAATTGTATGCACTCTGTCTCTTTGCCTATGCCTTGTATCCAGTGCCGTGTCGATGTGACACCTGCCTTTTCTGCTGTTGCCTTGGATATGCCACGGGCCTTGAGCCATGCCACTGCCTGCTCTGACAGCGGCTCCTTGATGACGTTCTTTGCTACTGACATCTGTCGCACCTTTTGTTCTGTTTCGCGCGTCGGAACGATGCCGTGCATCTGGCAGTGCCAGCACTGGTAGAGGATACGGTCGGTCTCGATGCGCAGGGAAAGCGTCTTGTCGTTCTTGTTCTTGCGGCTGCTCGAACAGGATGGGCACTTGATCTTGTGTTGTCCTAGTCCCAGTCTGTACGCCTCGCCACGAACTTGATGTTCGATTTGCACGGCATGTCTCCACTCTGATCCGGCCATCCTAGCATGCCAAAGGTGCCGGTCAACAGCCTTCCCATCTCGCCTTATACTAAAGGGACTGTAGACTGATCTCTCTCTCTTGAGAGAGAGAGATAGATCTTATAGTCCCTTATATACTAGGCGGGGTCAGATTGTCGCAGGCACTCACTCGGATGACGGCACGAGGTCTGCCCTTGTCGAGCGCCCAGTAGATCAGCTTCTGCTTGACCTGTCGGTCATTGGCGTAGATGGCACTCTGCATGCAGTCGAGGATCAGGCTCTCGTCGAGATCCGGTCGCCGCGATGCGTAGTAGATCACCATCTCCACGCGCACGTCGCCATCGAAGAGTTCTTCAAGCTTGGGGCACTGAAGAGCGAAGGCATCGACGTAGTGCCGCGCCTTGTCGGACTTGATGAAGGCTGGTCGCTTGCCAAACATCACAGCCTTCCGGCTGTTCGCCTTGGATGCTGGCTCGCCAAGCACTGTGAAAGTTACACTTCTTTCCACTTATACATCCCTATTTGACATCGTCCGCGAACCATGATCTAACGTCTGACAGAAGGGGAGACATCGATGAAGATCACGAACAGGTTCAACCTGCCCGATGCGTTTTACAACTTCGCACGGGACGACAAGTATTCAAAGGGCAAAGCTGACATCAGCGTCACGACGCTGATCGACTCGCCCAGAGTTCGCATCATGAAGGTGAGGCACGACGACCAGATCGAGGTCGATGCGTCCGACATGATATGGCCTCTGTTCGGGACGGCTGTTCACCACATCCTCGAGAGTGCCGACGATCCCAGCCACGTCATGATGGAGGAGCGCCTCTACGCTGAGGTAGCGGGGTGGACGCTGTCGGGTGCTCTCGATCATCAGGAGGTTCTGCCTGACGGCACAGTCAGGATCACCGACTACAAGGTGACGTCGGTCTGGTCTGTTATCCTCGGCAAGAGGGAATGGGAGACCCAGCAGAACTGCTACGCATGGCTGGTTGAAAACTCCAACGCTGGAGTCAACCGCAACAAGAAGGTCAGCAGCATCCGCATCTGTGCGATCCTGCGTGACTGGCAGCGGCGCAAGGCTGAGTTTGAAGAGGGCTATCCCTCGTCTCCTGTGGTGGTCGTGGAGTTACCACTGTGGAGCGAGGAGCGCCGCAACGAGTACGTCTACGAGCAGGTGTCCCTGCATCAGGGGGCACAGATCGAGTTCGACCTCTACGACGAACTGCCGGAATGCACGGCAGAGGATCAGTGGGCAAAGCCCAATCAGTGGGCTGTGAAGAAGGTGGGTGGCAAGAGGGCGCTGCGTGTCTTCGACAATGAGGACGACGCCAAGAAGTTCTCGGAAGAACAGAACGACAAGACAGAGATCGAGTTCCGGCGTGGTGAGCGCACCCGCTGTGAAGGCAACTACTGCTCGGTGGCAGAGTTCTGCGAGCAGTTCAAAGGGTGGAAGAAGGTGGAATGATATGACAAAGTCAGTGTGGGAAACACTATCAGCGATCAACGTGAACGAGCATACGGAGAAGAAGAACGGGCTGACCTACCTCTCTTGGGCTTGGGCTTGGGGTGTGCTGAAAAAGCACTACCCGAGCGCCACGTTCGAGAAGCACATCCAGCCCAACGGCATGCCTTACATCACCGACCACAATGGCTACGCCTATGTGCAGGTAACCGTCACCGTCGAGGGGATAAGTGCTACTGAACTTTTCCCGGTGCTGGACTACAAGAACAAGTCGATCAGAGACCCTGACAGCTTCGCTATCAACACGTCGATGCAGCGGGCACTGGCCAAGGCCATCAGTTACCACGGGCTGGGGCACTACATCTACGCAGGCGAAGACCTGCCCCAACCGGACGATGCCTCTCAGACGCCACCAGAGACCCGGCAGAAGGCGGATACTGTGGCGGAGGTCGGCGGCACCTCCGCCAAGGCTTTGGCCTTTACCGCCCCTGCCAACGCGGCTCCGAGCATACCGCCGGTCAGGAGCAAGGATGAGGTGCATGAGGTTGGCGACTTCAACGATGTCGCCGACGTGCTGTCCACCATCATCCGCAAGATGTGCAACACGGAAGACGACCTGAAAGAGACATGGTCGAAGAACACCGAAGTGATCAACGAGATGAAGAAGCTGGCACCCAGCCGCTTCGAGGAGATCGTTGAGGTATTCAAGACACGGAAAACTGAAATCAAAGGAGCGTCAAAATGAGTGCTTATCCGCCGTCAGGTATACTGTGGGTCAACAACAACAAGGCCAACGACCGCCACCCCGACTACAGGGGAGAGATCGAGTTCCCCAACGATGTTGTCGAAGATCTCTATGCGCAGATGAAGAAGGGAGAAGTTCCCAAGGCATCTCTCGCTGGATGGCGTCGTGAGTCGAAGGCTGGGAACAAGTTCCTTTCCCTGTCTGCAAAGGTGTGGGTGCCGAAGGACGGTGGCCAGCAGCGCGCACCGCAGCAGCGTCAGCCCGACAGCACACCTCATGGCCGTCAGCAGGAGCGTCGTGCGCCAGCACAGCAAACCTTCGACGATGAAATCCCTTTTGATTGACCCGCTTCCTGTTATGATACCGTTCTAAGCGGTATAAGGAGGCGGGGCGATGAAAACTTGCTTTAAGTGTGGGGCCAGCAAGCCCCTCACTGAGTTCTACAAGCACAGTCAAATGAAAGACGGATTCCTAAACAAGTGCAAGGAATGTGCGAAACGTGACACGAAGGAAAACAGGACACTGCACGCTGACTACTATCGTCAGTACGATAGGGATCGCTTTCAGACAGACCCAAAAGTTCGTGAAAGGCACAGGAGATATCAAAAAACAGAAAATGGGAAAAAATCAATACAGGAGACGAGGCTAAGGTGGGTAGAACGGAACCTAGAAAAACGTGCAGCCCATATAATTTTGGGCAACAGAATAAGAAAAGGTGAAGTTGTGAAGCCTGATGTGTGCAGTTGCTGTGGGAAAGGTGGCATCATCCACGGCCATCACAGTGACTACTCAAGGCCGCTAGATGTCGAATGGCTTTGCCCCGCATGCCACGTTGAAAAACATAGGTTCTGAGAATGCTGATCCCGAAGCACGACAAGGCTCGGGATGAGGCCTACCTGAAGACCTTACGGGGCGCGCCCTGCTTGGTCTGCAAGGCAGAAGGAGAAGCGCACCACCTGCAAAGAGCGGAGCAAAGAGGCATAGGCTACAAGACGGGAGACAACTGGGCCGTGCCTCTCTGCCACCGCTGCCACATGGAACTGCATCACTTCGGAGACGAGCAAACTTGGTGGGACTTGCAAGGCATAGATGCCATCGAGTGGGCCAAACAGAACTGGGAGACATACCTTGATGGAAAGCATGAGAGACGCAGCGATGGGCTTTGAGGCCGTCAAGGTCTCGATGTCCCAAGACAGGAACGGCGTAGTGCTGAGGCTGAATGTACACCCCAACGATTGCCCGCCAGAACTCCACACCGACTGGGTGGGCACTCGATACATGGTCGCCATGGTTCGCCTCAACGATCAGGACGAACCGGAGACACGAGAGGAACACCAGAGGGTCGAGCGCATGATCGCGTCCGCTGGTCTTCTGTGCCGCAACAAGGAGTTCGGTCGCTACCTCTACGAAGCAGGGCTGATCACCAACACCAACCCTTCAACCATGGAGACTGACGCCATCAATGCGGTCAGGGATTACTGCGGCATCAAGTCCCGTGCGGACTTCCGCAATGACCCGGACGCACGGCAGAAGTTCGATACACTGAGAGAGGAGTTTCGTCAGTGGAAGAGAAGCTGATGAACGCTGATGCCGTTGCCAATCTGATGGCGATCCACCCGAGGACGCTTCGGCAGATCGCAGCGGAGGACGAGACCTTCCCCAAGCCGATTAAGTTTGGCGAGAGGATGACGCGCTGGAGATACTCTGAGATCATCCAGTGGCTGGACTCAAAGAGCAATGCTTGATCCAAACGACAAGCCTGCTTGGTGCGAAGAGGGGAGAAAGCTTGAGGACATCTTCGTCCAAGAGCGAAGCTTCCGCGATGTCAAGCTGAAGATCAACCCCGACAAGTCGGATGACGTCTTCACCTATGACATGCGGATAGAGATGCCGTGCGACCTGAAGACTATCACCACGCCGTGGATGTACTCTCAGGATATGTTCGGCATCCCCCCGTCTTACGCCATATCCATAAACAGAAAAGACCTGCGCAGGTACCACGCACTATACCCCAACATCATCATCATCTTCGACGTGCAGTACCCAGACTATCGGGCAACGCACTGGACTGACATGAACAGGCTGGAGTTGCTGGTGCGCTCTGGAAAAGTTCAGTTGCACAAGTACAAGTACAGAGGCGACGACGGATCAGGGAACGCCAAAGACAGTTACATCTTTGACGTTCGCTGGTTTCCTCGCCTTAGATGTTGAGCATCAACTGATTGCCGCGAGCCACGAAGGCAGCAATCCTCTCGTCGATCTTGTCCTTTAGTTCCCGCTTCCTATTCTCAGACAGCGCAGGGTTCTTGAGGACTGTGCGCTTCAACTGGTTTAGCTTCTTGATTTCATTGTTGATGGCGCGGATAGGCTGGATCAGCGGCAGGTACTCAGGGTACCTGTTTCTCACTGCATCGACACGATCCCTGTCGCCGTTGTCGATGGCATCCTTGAGTTCGGCGTAGATCGCCAAGACGTCATCGCGCTTTTCGTAGAAATCCCCAGACCGATCACGCTCCGTCACGGCAGTGACGAACTTGTTAACGATGGGGGTTCTGCGAACCATGTCTTTTTCAAACTGACCCATGATCGCAGCGGGTGCGTAGGTCGTGCCAGCCTCGCCCATCTGTATGACGAACCTTCCTGCACCACCCAGCATGAAGTCGATGACATGCTCAATGACATCCGGCTGGATGTCCACGCGCTTACCAAGCACCTCACCCGGCACGATGTCGGTTCCCCTGCCAATAGTGTCGTTGATGAACTTCGAGATCCAGATCGCACTCGGGCTTGTCGTTGACCAGTACATGCCGCTGCGGGACTTGTACTGCTCGAATGGCGACAACTCCTTGTAGATCGGCTGGTTCATGAAGTTCTGGTTGGTCATCAACTCGATGGGCATGTCGAGTTGCGTGGGCGACAGGAACGTCCAGAAGTTGTTGCCGCCAAACGGATTGAACGTCTCCGACACAGTGCCCATCGTCGAGGACGCCGCTTCTTCCGGCGTGTAGGTGCCGTTGTCGCCCATCGCACCACGGGCCAAGTTACCCATGACGCGACCGAAGTTGTAGAACATGTTGATGCCGTAGGCCAACGGGATGGTGATGAAGGTGCCGTCGCCATTCAGATCGGGCAGGACGATGCTGTGAGCCAGCTTGTAGTCGCTCAGATTGTCGTAGTCCTTGATGCCATCCTCGTCCTCATCGCCAGAGATCAGGCCGTTGATCATGTCCTGCATGAAGCCAGCAACGACCACAGTCGCCACCAGCTTGCGCGCCTTGGAGTTGTTGATGAGCGAGTTGAACATCGCCATCGAACCTTGCAGCGATGCGTTGAAGAAGAGGTAGAGCGTGTTCAGCCCCGCCTTCATCTCTCCGCCCTTGCCAAAGTTCGTGGTAAGCTGCCGTGCTGCGGCAGCAGCCTCTCTCACAGCCCTCTCTGTCGGCACACCCTGCGCTTCCAGATTGCGCACCACAGCATCGAAGAAAGCCACACGGGTGGCGTTCTCCACAGCCGTGTTCACAGCCTCGATGTAGTTGAGCAGGGAACCACCGCCCTTCTTGGTGCCGTTCCACAGCGTATCCATGAGGCGTCGGTTGCCAGCATTGTCTGCCGCCACGATCTTGCTGATCGTGTTGCGGATGTCCTTCGAGTTGTTGACCACATCCCCCATCTGGTTGAGGACGTTCTGGCCGCCGTTGTCGTAGAACTGCTTGTATCGGTTAGCCCAGTAAGGATTGGCACCCGGCTTGTTGTTCAGAACACGCAGGATCGCCCTCATGGAAGGAGCAACGCCCTTGAGGATGTCCTTCGAAGATCCCTCCATGTTGTACTGCTGTGCGTTGAAGAGTGCTGTCTCGATGTCGCGCGGCAGGTTGGACAGAAGGAAGGCAGGGTTCCAGCTTGTCAGCAGGTTGGCGTAGAAGCGGGTGATCGTATGCAGACCACCCATGATGGCATTCATCTGCTTGCCTGATGTGCCCTTGAATGCAGTGGCAAGGCGCGGGTCTTTGAAACCAATCAGCACCTCCTCACCATCCTTGCGCACAGCGAGGATCGGCAGGTTCGGATCGTTGAAGTCCCTGTCAGGCATGACCGTGATGCGGCCATTGCGCATGACACGGCGCAAGGGATGACGCTCCAGCACTTCTGCATAGGCGTCGGTGTCTATGTTGCTCTCAAGCAGGTTCAGGAACGCAACGCCGACCTTGTTCTTCTCCGCCTTGTCGATGGCGTTCTCTCTCTGCACAGCCACATTGGCGAGGATGTCGCCAGCGTAGGACTCCCGACCGAGCGCCGTCTTGTTCGGCTTGCCAAGAGCGCCGAAGCGGTTGGTCGTCGAGAAGTCACCGGCTGTGGTATCGAGTTCGCTCTCTGGGTCTGCGAAGCCACGCAGCGGCACATAGTTCTTGTACTTGGTGAACGCCGCCTTGGTCTCGTCGTCTACGTCCACGCCATCTTTGTAGTCAGGGATCAGACCGCCATCGATGTAGACATCATTGGTGCCATCAACCATCGAGCGCACGCCATCAGCAATGGCGACCACCTGATTGCGACGTGTGGCATCCATGCTGTTCACAAAGGAGATGATGTTCTGCGCTTCCTGATCAGACATGCCAGAGCCGTTGGAGATCTGACCCTTGGACAGTTCGCTGATGCGCCGGTTCCGTTCCACTGCATGTAGTGCATAGAGATAGGCGTTCGCCAGAGCGTGGGACTTGCTGCCTGTCTTCTCTAGGATCTGGCCGTAGTAGTTCGACACGCGCTTGAGCGCGTCCCTCTCCACGTCAGTCACATTGAGGCGCGCAACTTGTTCAACAATGGGCGTGAACTCATTGGTCTTGAAGCGTTCTTTCTTTGCTCCAGCCACGCCGTGCATCAGCAGTTCTTGGAAGTAGGCATCCATGTCTCTGGTGATGTTGGCACCCTGCTTGCGCAGTGCGTCGTACATCTTGCCGACTGAGACGAAGTTGTCTTGAAGCTTGTTGAACACCCACTGAGTGCCGTCCTCGATGGCCTTCTCGTCAGCCTTGAAGGGCTTGCCGATCTTCTTGAAGACGTTCGCCACCTTCTCCTGCACGCCAGTGTAGCGCAGGTTCTGCATGACGGTCTCAAGATCTGACGGGCCAAACTGCGGCGTGCCCTGCGTCGGTGCAGTGCTGGACAAAAGGCGGCTAAACCTGCGCCTGCTGTCTCCCTTGTCCATGTTGATGAAGTTGCGGCCACGCTGCACCTGCGTCGTTCTGTCCTTCTTCTCTAGCACTGGATAGAAGGTCTTGACGTAGTAAGCTTCCTTGACCGGCGCGTTGCGCACGTCGGTGCCACGCTCCAGAACGAGCGTTAGTGGCGGCGCGCCGAAGCCGATGTTCTCGCGCCACTCCAGAACAAGGTTGCCCCCGCTCGGGTAGGAGATGACGTCGTTGCCATCATCGTAGCCCTGCGTCTGCCAACGCCGCATCAGGTCGTAGATCGCGTTCTCGACACGCTTGTACTTGGAGTTCTCGAACAGTTCCAAGTCATGCTTGCGCTGCTGGATGTGGAACAGCCCGTTCCCAGCCTCGATACCATTGTCGTAGACAACGTGCGATCCTTTGGGCAGCACAACAGGCAGGAGACGAGCGCCATCTCTGATCGATCCGTAGATGGGGTTGGGCGACCCGTCCTTCATGTCCACTGGCGCGCGCACAGGCATGTATGCCTGCGTTACAGGAACGCGCGAATACATCTGCCTCGGCATCTCAGGGTCGATCTCAAGGCCAGCCAGAGGTGCCTCAATCTCGATCACCTCTTCAGGCGTCATACCAGCCTGAATGGACTGCTGTTCGGGTACGAGGTTCAGACTTCTTGGGGCGAAGAAGTCCCCTTCTTGCGGGCCTCGTGCCAGTTCGCCAACGCTGCCGCCAGCCTCTTGTTCTCCTCTGATGTCAGACTCGACACTATCGACTCGTCCTCGTTCTGCCTCGGGGAGTGTATTTTTGATTTGCTCATCAGACATTCCTTTCGACTTGAGGATGGCGATGGCACCATCCGCGTAATCGTTGTCTTCTCCACGTCCCTTGCGCACACCTCCCGCTTCAAAGATGCGCTTCTCTGCGTACCACATCAGTGCTTGGAAGTCGGCATTGGTCAGTTGAACGCCAAGATTGTCACGCAGTATCTGGCGCGCCATGTTGGCAGAGGCACGCATGGCAGTGCGGTCTTTCGCGCTGCGTGGTGCCTCCTGAAGAGACGGCTTCATCTTCTTGACAAGCGTCGTCACTGCCTTGGCCATGGCAGGCTTTTCAGGGCGCGCGCCTCTGGCAAGCTTCTTGGCTGTGTTGGCATAAGGGCCGACGACAGAACTTCCCACGATCCTGAAGTCGTTGCCCTCATTGAGGAGATCGCGAAGCTTGTCGTTGTACGCCTTGTTGAAGAAGTCCTTGTTCCAGACCTTGTCCATCTCCTTTGAGAGGAGAGGCACATCCGCCTTCTCCATGGAAATCATGTTCAGGTTCTCCTGCGCACGACGCAGGATGGCACGCTCCATGTCGGAAAGACGGCTTGGATTTCGGACGTAGTTCCAGACAGTTTCGAAGTTCTTGCCGAGGTTCTCTTCCGAGTAAACGACAGTCGGTTTGCCAGTGATGCGATTGACGAACCGCATCCACCAACGATCCATCGTCAGAGGGTCAAAGTTACCGCGCAGGTTCTGATAGAATCCGTTCCCGATCTTCGGCCCGATAACATAGGCTAGAGACACAACCGTGTCCGCTTCTTCCTTCGTGTCGGCCTTGATCGGAAGATCGGCGATCCTTGAAACGCCAAACACATCCTTCAGGATGCTATTCAACTCTGACCTAGGCATCTGCTGAGAAAGCAGTTCGGAGATGGCATTCGAGTCGTAGCCGAGATCGACCAGATGGTTCCAGAACTCGAACGCAGCGATCATCGATTTGCCCTGATCGCCCTTGCCCTCCACGGGAAACTTCCCGTCAGGGCTTGCCTTCCACGCATCATACTTGGACGCAGCAAACTGATAGTTGTCGATGACAGCCAGACCATTCGACGTCACAGCGGTGACGTAGTCGAACGCATGTTCGGCAGCGGGGTCATAGGAAGGATTGGCACTGCCATCAGGGCGAGTGCGAGATACCTCGGGGTAGACAGGGTAGAGGATTTGCTTGGCAAGATTGAGGATGTCGCCATACCAACCGATGGCATCACTGCTTGACAGGAGTGCCGCCTCAGCCTCTGCGGCCATGATGTTGGCCACCGTCTCCCTGTCTTCTTGGGAGTTGATGATGTCGTATGGCCGTGTGCCCCGCAGTTCCAGAAGCTTGTTGGCAAAGCTGACGAGCGTCTCAGACCCCGCCTTCTTCCTGAAGAGAGGCTGTCCAGTGTTCGGGTTCAGGTAGTCAATGATGCTTGCAGCCCTCTCCTCATTGGAGAGGGGCAGAACCAGACGCGACTCAAGCGGGCGCTTTACTTGCCCAACAAGCTGCCTTTCGAGGCGGGCACGACGCGCATCCCTTGCTTCTCTAAAGCGGCGACCAACTGCCTCAAGGCTTCTCTTGTATCCGTCTGCGGTGTAACCTCGATAAGATCCACTTTCTCTGAGGCGTCTGATTCCTTCATTTGTCCTGATCTCCTGAAAGTTGTTGAGGTCGAAGATGGCGAGTTGATCAGCCGCCTCCGCGATGTAGAGCGCATCCTCCGCATTGGGCAGAATGAGTGTGTTGTCCAAGAAGTACTGCTTCGATTCGTTGTCGAACCAGCCGCCAAGGTAGACCGGCCTGCCTATCGCACGGGAGATGTCCTTGTTGTCCTCGATATAGCCCAATAGAACTTCTTCGGGCAGGGACTCACCAACGATAATCTCCGCTTCCTTCAGCGGTGCGACGACGAACCCACCAGACATAGGCTCAAGCGTAGTGGGCCTGACCGTGAACCCATCAGGGTTGTTCCTGATGAAGTTCGCCAAGCTTGCCGCAAGCTGCGAACGTGGTATCCTAGAGAAGAGAGGACGCTCCTCAGCAGGTGCGTCAGGCATGTAATCATCAGAGGTAGATACAATGGCAGAAGCTTTCGCGCTCGTAGAGGACGGAACCTCGCGGGCCATCATCTTTGCTGCTGACGGCTCCAAGTCAGTGCGCACCATGGACGGCGTCATCAAGCGCGTCGGCACACTCAAGGGCTCCGAGATCCCCACGGTGGACGACCTGCGCGCATTCCGCGCAGCATCAGAGATGGAACTCTCTGCGCTGCTCCAAGAAGCTTCAGCCTCCTGACGCGACAGACCGATACGGTCTAGTGCCGCCTGAAACGCCTGATCGTAGCCATCATAGCTGCGACCCATCGCGTCGAAGAACTCGACCTGTTGCGCTTCAAGTTCGTTTTCCGTCTTGTTGCGCCACTCCTCGAAGATCAGGTGGCCGCGCGCTTTCTTCTCTGCCTCCAGTTCCTTGAGCGGCAGATACCATTCGACAAGCTGTCCGTTTGGCATGCGCATATCGAACGCAATGATGCGCCATCCCCACTCCTTTGGATTGAACAGCTTGTTGGTGTCGATCTTCACAAGCTGGATGCCTTGATCCAGCAACTCGTTGAAGATGGCAGGCACATCCCTGAAGTCATCGATGACAGTCTTGAAGCGATAGCTGTCGCGAATATGGGAGACATCGTGCCACGGCTTAGTCGCCAAGATAGACGGGCGCTTGGCCTTCTGCGTCACCTTCGACAGGTCTTTGACACTGTCACCAGACTTGGCACCAAAACGCTGATCGATGCGGGAGATCAGTTGCCTGACAATCGGTCTGTTCTGGTTCGTCAGTTGCTGGATCTGAGCGCGAACCTGATCGTTGGGCAGGTTCGGATTGATCGGCATGCGGATGTCCTGAAGAGGAGACACGTCCTCTTCTGTCACCGGAACACGAGACAAGGCAGGTTGTGCAGCGGCAGCAGGAGCGGCAGCAGGAGCAACACGCTCCCCGATCCTGCCGACGCTGATGTTGTTGAAGATGTCTTGAACGCTGGTGAAGCCCTCGTCCACATTGGCACCGACCAGCGCCTTGAAGAACTTCTTGATCTTCTCAAGGAAAGCACGAGGCCCGCCACCGATCTTCAGTCGTCCAGCGACGTAGTCGCGGAACATCTCCGCTACTGCCTCTTCCTTCTGCTGTGTCTCGTTCAGGTCAGGGTACAGTTTCTTGGCGCGGTCGAGGTAGGTGTAAGACCGCTTCTGCACACCGTCGTTGGTCAGCTTGACATAGCGCGTCTTTCCTGCCGCCTTCTCCAGCATGGAGAACTCTTTCGGGCTTAGTGCCCCAAGAGCCTTCAGCGCGTGGATAATCTCGTGATCCATCACCTCCGCAATGGCATTGAACAACTGTTGCTCAGAAAGGTTCGGGTTGTATAGACCCATGGCAAGTGTCAACACTCGCGTCAGCGGATCGAACGAACCCTCAGCGCCATCGATCTTCTGACGACGATCAAGCTTGACGCCCTTCAGGCCAAGGTTGCTCAGTCGCCCCTGAAGCCGCTTGAAAACAGCATCCTGCTTCGCATTGAAACGATCAGAGAGCGGGGACACTCCCTGATCTTCTTGAGCCTTGACCTGATCAGCCGCTGCACGAGCCTGCGCCGCAGCAAGTTTACGCTCAATCTCACGTTGACGTTCTTGTTCACGAAACTGCTCGCCCTTCGCCTCCTGAACAATCTTCTCAGGCGTCTTGAGGTTTGCCTGTGCCTCAGCAAGCCGCGTCGATATTTCGCCCTGCGACTGCTGAAGCTTCTGCATGCGGTTAAGTTCGTTTGAACTTAGCTGCCGTTTCTTCGCCTGCTCGTTAAGCTTGACGATTTGCCGTTTGACGGAAGCAAGCTGCTCCTTGTACCCGGTAATCGCCTGCTGTTGCGCCTCAAAGCGCGGGCGAAGAGCGTCAGGTGCGGCCTCTGGGATGGGCACAGCCTTGAGATTACGCGGCAGACCCACCCGTTCAAAGCGGGGCACATGCATGTCCTGCCCGAGGGTTTGCAGTCTCTGCTGCGCTACGTCGATGCGCCGTTGATTGTCCGCTATTCTCTGCTCGACCTTGGCGATCTCTGCGTTGATCTGGTTGGGCGTAACACGGTTGCCGTCCAGATCCCGACCATAAGCTTCAGCCGATTGCAGGTCGTAGTTCAGCCGCTCTATGCGCGACTGATCCGCCTTGATGAAGTCAGTCGCAGTGTCGATCTGGCGGCGGTACGAGACATCAGGCGTCTTCACCTCGGGTGCCAAAGCACCCATGGGGATGTACTTCTGTTTCTTCGGCACAGGGTTCTCTGCAATGAACCCACGCGCTTGCAGTTCCGTCAGCACGTCCTTGACCTGTGCCACCTTGATGCCGGGGAGGTCGGACTTTACACGCTGATGGATAGCGGCAACATTGATCGGCTTGTCGCTGGTGATGTCAGCCTTGATCTGCTGGAGAACGCGCTCGTACTGAGCGCGGTCGAAGGTGCGGTTCTCGAACTCTGCGTCGGTAATGGCCGTCTCAGGCGCTACATCCACGCTCTCAGGCGCAGGTAGGCCAAGCCGCTGCTGAGGTGCCTCAAGGCCGAGAGGCGCGTCTGGGTCGATCCCAGCCGCTGCCATGGCCTTCTGCCGCTCTGCTTCGATCTGTTGCTCCGTCTCCTCTGCGAAACGGAAACGACGCGACCCCTCAAGCGCCAGTTCCTTGTAGTCCTGATCGAGTTCGTCCTGTGCCGCGTCCTTCTGGATCGCGCCGCCGATACCACCGACAGGGGCACCGACAATTGCAGCGGCAACACCAGCTTCGATGTATTCCCTGATGGCCTCGTCGTCGTCGATGGGAAGGCCAGCCTGTGCCCTCTCCAGCAGTTGCTGGGTGATCTCGGTCGGCACCTCTGCCGCAGTACCTAGGGCACCACCCTTGGCAGTCCTAGCCCATATGCTGCCAACGCCGGGGCGCAACGGGGCAAGAGCGAGGATGCGACCAGCGATACCTTCGAGCGCAGCTTGTGGGATAGCCGTGTACAGGGCACGCTCAACGCTAACCTTGTCCAGTTCTCCAGCAGCTACCTGCTCTTCCTGACGCTGGACGTTGCCGCCAAACAGCAAGGGGAACGAAGCAAGAGCACCACCCGCCAGAGCGCCCGGAGGGCCTGCAAGAGCAAAGCCAGCGCCAGCGCCAGCAAGTGTCATGCCTAAGATGGGGCCCTGCTCGCCAAACGTTTCACCGCCGTAGGTGAGAGCACTACTCACGCCCTCTACGTCATAGAGGCCAGTGCGTGCCCGGATCTCCTGAAGCCTGCGCAGTTCTTCTTCTGCCGCAGTCTCCATGCCACGGCCAAACTCTTGCACACCCTCGAAGCCAAGGCCACGCCCAGCCTCTTCGACCGCCGTGCCAGTGAGAGACTTGACGGTCTGGATACCACGGCGAAAGCCACGGCCAATGGCAGTGCCATCGTCTTCTGGCGGGGCCTCGACAGGTGCCTCAACTTGAGGGGTGCCAAATCTTTCGGCGAAAAAACTCTCAAACTCTGCCTCTCGTTGGGAGACAAACTGATTGATTTTTTCCTGTTCTTCTGGAGTCGGGGTGCTTCCAGCTATGTTGATAGAGTAGGGCCTACCTGAGCGTTGACCCTGAACTTGTATGATAGCCATGGCACTTCCTCAGACTACTGCACAAGGTTTAGATCAACAGACCCGCCTCTTAAAAGAGCCATGTACTGGTCTTCTAGCTGTTTTATTTGTGACGCCACGGCTGGGGACACGCGACTATAGTCCTTAGTGGTAACTTCCTGCCCAAGTTCGTTCACAGAAACAACCGTAGCTTGCCGATCAGCAACGCCAGATAGATAATCAAGTGCCGCGTTGATTTCTGAAGGGCTGGTGGCTTTTGGGGCGGCAGTGCGAGTACCAGAGGCCTTAGCCCTCTGGATGCCAGCCTGCATCTCAAGCAGACCAAGCACGTCCTTGTCGTACTGACTACGAGCCTGACGCATGGCACCGATGCCTGCAAGGCCAGCTTCGCCAATGGCACCACCGAGAGTGGGCTGGCGAGAGGACATCAATGCAAGACCAGTCTGTGCAAGAGCCATCCACTTATCAGCGGCAGCAGACTGCTCACGCTCCTGAAGCATCTGCGCAATGCGGCTTTCGATGGGGCCGAAGCCACCGACACCACCAGCGCCACCAGCACCACCGCCACCAGCACCACCGCCACCATCGGGAGTAGTTGGGGCTTCAGGAACAGGAGCAGCAGGTTGTTCAGCAGTCAGAGCACTAAGGTCGCCGAAGGGCATTGAGATAGGAATTTCTGGTTCAGGAGAAACTGTTATTTCTCCAAGATCCACTTTCGTAACAGGTTCTGTAGCTTCCGTCCCTGAGCCACGACGAGGCCCGAGACCGCCGCCTGCGGGGTTCTGCACGGCTTTCGCGATGTCAGCAAAAAATCCGCCAACTCCTGTCGCATCCGGTGGGATGCCTTGAACCCTCTTTTTAGGAGGCGGCTGAACAACGGGAATGTCAGCATTTTTGCCAACACCAATGCCCTCAAGCAGACGAGCGGCATCACCCTCTCCAAGAGGGACTTCTTGCGTAGCGTCGAAGTCAGCAAGGTCAGTGCTGACATCACCCATACCGCCCAAAACTGGTTGGCCGCTTGCAGCAACCTTTGCTCTTTCAGCTTCGGCGAATGACACAGGCTCCCCAAGAGCGGACGTCACCGATCCATCAGGAGAAACAAGGTACTGCCTTCCGTCAACGACAACAGTCTGAGGTGCGCCAGCAAGCCTCCCCTCCTGCATCTTCTTCACATACCCGCCACGGGCCATGCTCATGATGCCCTGCGGCTGGGGTGCCTGCGTCGGTGTGCGCTCCATGGCATCGTTGATGCCCGTGTCCTGAGCGACGTTCGTGTTGGGTGCCATCGCACCAGCCATCTGCATGATGCCCGCCTGCGGCACACCAGCGCCAGTGATGGCCTCTTCAGCAACGGTCTTCATGTCGGCTGCTTGCGTACGCTGATAGTCATCGCGCATCCGCTTGCGGCGCTTGAGTTCACTCAGCACAAGAAACTGAGGTGCCATCCCTGACGGGGCCTGCATCTCCTGCATCAGCGCCTGCTCAGGGAAGTCTTTCAGCCTATCCTGAAGATCGATGATGTTCATGACGAAAGACCCTTATACAGTCCAAGTGCAGAGAGGCCTGCACCTAGTGCTTGTGCAGTCGGATTGTACGACGCAAAGCGCGTTTCTTCCACACTCGGCGAGACAGGCACACCACGCAGAATGCCAGCCATCCGCTCATACTGCTGGATCGGATAGTCGCGCTGACGCAGGAAGTCCTCATAGGCAAGATCAAGGCGGGCCTGATCCTCAGCCCTGATGTCACGACCTATGGTCTCAAGAAGCTGTGCCCCCTGAATGTCGGCAGCACGCTGACGTTCACCAAGGCCAGCCAGCGACTGACCAAGAGACCCAAGCCCTTGTGCCATTGTCCCCATCTGACCTGCGGCAGCGATTGCTGCCTGCTCTGCTGCAAGAGCCTGACTGGCACCGAACTGCCGGGACTGCTCGACAGCGGATTGACGGCGCGCCAAGTCGTCATAACGCGCAGCCTGAACGCGCGCTGCCTCGGCGGCTTCTACATTGCCCGCGCGGGCGAACTCAGCAGCCTGCGCCTGCTCACGGTTGGCGAGTTCAGTATAGCGGGCCTGATCAACACGCGCCTGCTCCGCAGCAGCGGACGATTGCACACGAGCGAGTTCAGCGGCACGAGCCTGATCAACCGCCATCCGAGCCGCACGATCAGCGCCGAACTGTTGTGTCGCTTGCTCGAATGCAGCCTGCGACCCACGCGCCTGAATGTCACCCATCTGGCGACCGAGAGCCTCTTCAGCCAGAGCCTCTTGCACCGCCTGACGAGACCCGCCGAAAGCGCCAGCCTGTACAGCCTGTGCTGCGCGCGCTGCGCCCTGACGCTCGAACTCCAACTGCGCCTGACGCTGCTGCTGTTCAACAACAGACTGCATGTAGGGCGACATATATTCCTGAACCTGCGCACCAGCGAACCTCTCAGGTTCGCGGAACTGTGCCTGCTGGAACTGGAAGTCCGGGCGGAACCCGTACTGGGAGAACTGAAACGGATCGCGGAAGTCGTACTGCTGGAACTCTCCGAACGGAGTGAATTCTCCAGTCTTGTAATCCGACAGACCACGAAGACGACCGATGCCTTCATCGGTGTAGCCAACACCACGGCGCGTGATATCCATGCCCTCGCGCTGGGCACCCATGGCCTCCTTCATGCCGGGGATGCCTTGCTCTGCAATGCCCCTGACCATGGCACGGGATGCTTGAATGTCACCGTACATTTTTGACGGAGCGATGCGCTCACCGCCATACGGGATGTAGGTTGACTGACCCGTCATTGGGTCAAACGGCATGGTGACTTCTTCAGCACCCTGAAGGAGCCTGCGGAAGTACGGATCGGCGTACTCGGGCAGTTGCGTCTGGCGCACTGTGCCTTCGGTGGGAACCTGCTGACTGCCCTTACCCATCGCTCAACTCCATCCGGTAGGCCGTGTACTCTGGGTAGACACCGTGCCTCTTGTCGAAGAACCTAGACCAGCCCTTTCTACCATATCCCTCAAGGTGCTGGCAGTCCAATTCTTTGGCGTACTTGGTCATCACATCCACTAGCTGCTCAGACCATTCCCTCATCTTCGATCCGCCGATCCAGTCCAAGGCAAGCGCCCTGCGTCTGGGGTACACGATCACTCTGGTGGTGAAAGCGGCAACGATGTTGTTGTCGTCATCCAGAACAACCCAGAGCGCGTATATCCCATCGTACACACCATCCAGTATGTCGATCAGCGTTGACCTATCCTTGACGGTCGCAACACTTCTGGCCAGCACTCGCTCGACATCTTTCCACACAAGACCGACCGCTTCATGCGGAACAAGGCTGATCCTCATACCGGCAGCATCTCTCTACCATTGACCTGCGGCGCTTGCTGCGTGGTGCCCGTACGAGCCATGCGGACGCGCTCAAGCATCCTGTCCAACTCGCGAGCGCCAGCGTCTGACGACCCATTGCCAAGGCCGCTCACTACATCCGCAGGCACGATATACTCGTTGTCGGCCAGAAGAACGTCCTGCTCTCCCTCGACAGACGCAGGCACCATGTCATCCATGCCGTCACCCGGCCCACGGATCATGCCCTCGCTATCTTCGACCGTCTGGTCGAACTCGCCAGACTGAACGCGGGTGACAAGATCACGCAGCGCATCTTCGCCGTACTTCTGCACGAACATACCAAGCGCGATCTCAGGATTGTCGGATGCGCCCTTGATCGCCTTGATCGCCTCGACGATTACCTGCTTCTCGTTCATGCCAGCATCAGGCGCTTGCATCTCAGGTTGCGTAGCGACCTCACCACCTTCCTGCATGCGGCGAAGATCGATGATGCCACCACCACGGTAGTAGTACGGGTACTGCGGCTCATAACCCAGAGGAGCAGGTGGCCTCTGGTACTGGAAGTACAGGCCCTCGCCAGTGCTGGTGGCGTACGGATCTTGACTGAGCGTCCTCCTCATGGGGCGCGGCATGGGGGGACGTGTATCCTCGTCCTCTCCCTCAGCGTCACGCGCTCGCTTCATTTGGCTGGAGTAGTCAGCCCTGCTCTGACCTATGAACGCAGCAGGAAGAACTCCCGGCAGCGTTGCTGCTGTGGCAAAGCCAGTCAGCCCAGCGCCAGCATTCGGCGCAAAAGTGCTAAGGAACTTTGGTGCCGTAGCAGTCTTCATCGCCTCGGTGATGGACGGGCTCGGCCCTAGAGCAGCCTGAAGGAACCCCGGCCTTGCAGCCTCAACTCCAGTAGTTGTCGCAGTTGTCGCGGCAGCTTGGCTTGGAGTTGCAGACAGACCGCCAAGAAGCTTCCCACCGATGAAGCCGGTTAGGCCGGTCTTGATCCCCTCTCCAAGATCTCCCGTCTGTAGCAGGGAGCCAAGGCCAGCACCAATGCCAGCCAGAGCAGGTGCTGACAGGCCAGCCAAGAATGTTCCGGCACCCAAGGCACCAGACCCAACTAGAGCAGGAAGGCCGACGCTGAAGAGAAGAGGCAGCATGTGATTACCTCACGAGATACGATGGAAGGCCCCGGAGTGACGCAATTCCAGCACCAACAGGGCGCGGTCGCATACCGGGCGCAACATCATCACCAAAGCCCCTAGGCAACGGGAGTCTAGGCTCGACGACGCCGCCGCCTTTCCCCATCATGCGACGGCCCATATCGTACTCTTGCTGTTCCGCCATGGCGCGGCTCATCTCATTGATGCGCTGACGCTCGGCTGCGCTCATCATCTCCATAGGGCGATCCATCAGGCGCTGAGATCCGCCAAGACGCTGGTAGTTCTGAGCAGCATACTGGAATGCAGGGCTGACGTTTTGCTGCGGCATACGGGGCTGCGGCATCGGCTGAATGCCGGGCATCCGAGGCTGACCAACTGGCAAGCCAATGTTGCGCATGCCGTCATACGGGTCGGGTTCTCTGGGAAGAAAGCCGGGACGACGCATGCTTCCAATACCCTGCTGATACGGCAGCATCTGATACGGGATCTGGCCAGCGCCACGCTGAGACTCGAACATCTGGAGAGCAGCGGCACGCATCTGAGGTGTGATCTCAGGGCCCGGAGGAGCCATGGTTGTGCCGATAGGCGGAGCAGTCCCAAAAGGGCTGCGGTAGACAGGCATCTGCTCTTCAGGAGCAACAGGCACAGTAGGCGATGTGGGTGCCGCATCAAACGGGCGATCAGGTTTGTCCCGCTGCGCAGCAATTGCCTCAGCTTCGTTTCTGGCTATGGTCGCCTTGGTTCTGTCAATGTAGTCTTGTGCCTGCTGCGGAGTGTAGCCAGCCTTTTCAAGAGCGGCCTTTTGCCCCTCAAAGCTAAAGCCTCCCTTGAGTGCAGTAGCGCCCATGGACAGATCTCTGGCTATGGCACCGGGAGCGGCGGCAAGCGCGGAACCAAAACTCTTGATGCCCTCAAGAAATCCGGGTTTGTCCTTGTCTGGAGTAGATGCAGCAGCGTTGCCGCCGCCGCCCACACCACCAGCGGAAGACGCAGAGGCGCTCTTAGCCGCCATGGCCTTGTCATAAGCCTTGTCAGCAAACGAAACCTTCTGGACGCCCTTGCCCTCAATGTTCACAGCCTTGCCATGATACCCAGCCTCCGCCGCGTCCTTCAAACTTTTAAAGCTGGGAGTTTCACCCTTACTGCTTCCACCAGAAGAAGATTTGTCTGTGCTAGACGCTCCACGGCGCATCTCTGGTTCTCCAGTCTACGTTGTGATCACTGTGACTGAGCCAACTGATGCAGTGCCAGATGACCCACGAACGTGCGGCGTGTTTGTCTCGCTGACTTTAACATATCCGCCGTGGTTAAAGATAGCCCCCGGCTCCAGCCCTACATCGTCCGTCTGCAGCGCAGTGAAGACAGTGAAGGTATTCCTGCCCTCGCCGGGGTTCCGTGCCTGATCCAGATACAGAGAGAACGCTCGGATGACCTCGTTGAAGTACCGCTGGTCGTACTCCTTCGGCGGGATCGGGAAGTATGGTGCTGGTACAAGCCTGTTTGACATCAGCGCCTACCGTCTTGCCTGATATCAATCCTCGGAGAGCCCAGTCGCCATCCGATTCCTGTCGTCAAAGACTCGACCCTGAGCGCCATCGACCTGCCACGCAGCCTGACGTACACCTGATTGGTGAACTGCTCGACTGGCGTCGATGCAATCTTGGTAACGGTCTCATCGTCATCCTGAAGGTAGGCACCACCCGGAAAGTTTCGTGCCTTCATCGTGAAGATGACTGACGGCGATGCAGCACTGGAGTTCCTGAAGGTGATGTCAGGGATGATGCGGCTGACAAAGCTGAAGTTGTTGCCATCGCCAATGTCGAACTGGCTGGACTCGATGTAGGCGTTGATCGCCGAGGCAGGGTTTGTACTGCCATCGTCAAATCCGTTCTCATGGTAGTAGAGGTAGCCATCCAGACCAGCAGCTATCGGGAACCCGACAACGCCACGGTCGATCCACGCACTGCGCGCCATCGAACCATAGTACCAGAGGTTCTGCTCGTAGTTGTAGACAACGTACCTGTCGAGGTTGTCGCTGTTGGCAGACGGATAGAACCACCAGATCTCAGCAAACGAAGAGTTCACAGAGCAGAACACCTGCTCTACCTGATTGGTGTTGAAGTCTGAGAAGACATAGTCCCTGACAGAGCAAGGAAGTTTCTGCACGGCACCGTTGTAGATGTAGAACTCAGTCTGCCCCATCCAGTAAACGCTGTCGTCTATGGCTACCGCAGCATTCGGCCCAACAATAGTTGTGCCTTCAGCCATCATGTTGATGCCGAAAGTGAAGGGTGGCCCAAGATACTGCATCGCGTGGACGGAGATGTCCGTGAACACGAGTATCTGCTGGCGCGTTTCAACAGCAGTGATGATCCGAGAGCCAGAGCCGACCAGAAGATCTCCCGCCGTGTTCGTGGTTGTAGGCGTCCAATCTGCTGCATTCTCCTGATCGGAGAAGCGAATGAGAAGAGGATCTTGGGTAGAAGAGCCAAGCGGGTTGCACCCAAAGGCGATAACATGCCTGTCCACATCAGAGACCGAGATCTTGGCCGCAACTGTGGGGGGATTGCTGGCACCAGACAAGGCTGTTAAGGGAACCGCCCGAGTTGACAAACCTGATGACGCATCCCAGTAGTATATACCGCCGTTATACACGTTGATGATCAGATCTTCGCCGAAGTTGTCGTGAGTCCAGACACGCAGAGTATCGGTCAGCGCATTAATGGATGCGCCAGAACCCCAAGTGCCACGGCCCCAGAACGACGCGCCCCAGCCGTTGCCATAGATCGATGTATTGATACCTGTGTTGATCTGATAGGCACCGATCACAGCAGCGCCACCATCACCACTGTCAGAAGCGTTTGCGACTACAGGCGTCGGCGTGTACTGCCCATTGACCGTGATATCGGCCACCGTGCCCACAGCGCGCGCCACGATAGTGTATGAGTTGCCGTTGACGATGCTGGCGATCTGGTACTCTTGATTGAGGATAGCGGCTGTGATGTTGCCGCCAAGACTGGCGGCACCACTGAAGGTGACGAAGTCACCAGCCACAGCGCCATGTGCCGTGTCCGATACGGTCAGAACGGAAGACCCGTCAGTAGCCGCGAAGGTCACATCACCAGCAGCGGTCGTAGCCCTGATCGGCGTGATGTCGTAGTAGCCCTCTCCCTCTTCGATGTAGTACTTGAGGTTCGTGCCGAGACCCAGATAGTTGTCTAGGTTGATCGTTCGCCACGCATGCAAAGCGCGGCACGTCCCCAAGAACGACTTCAGTCCAAGCCTGACCCAACCGCCGATCTTCTCTGGAAAGCCTGCGCGGAAGCGCATCTTGTCCATGTCGAACCAACCACCCTCGTTGCTGTATGAGGTGGTCTCTTTGTTGATACCCGGCTGGAACTGAAGTTTGGTTAGAGGCATGGATCAAACCAATAATTTGGAGAGTGTCTTCGGCCCAGCCACACCGTCAGGCGTCATGCCTTGGGCTTGCTGCCACTGCTTGAGGGCTTTTTCGGTGCCGGGGCCGAAGCTGCCGTCGGCTGTGATACCGAGGGCTTTTTGGAGAGCGGCGACTTCTGCGCCACGGCTTCCAGCGCGGAGGACTTGAGATCCTCCACCTTTTCCTTCACTGCTTCCTCCACCTTGTCCTGAACCTTGTCCAGAACTTTGCCCGCCACCGCTTCCACCACCATTCCCTGTGGCGTCTTTCCCAGCAAGGATCGCAAGAGCCGCATCATAGCGTTTTCTCCTATCTTCGAGGCCAATGTCGCCCCCATTGATGATTTTGGTGACACGGGCAACATCACCCGTGTCGGCCACGTCGTTCAACTTGCGACTGTCCCAAAACCAAAGCGCAGAGACAAGCGCACCTTCCTTTGTCGTCAGATACTCAGCAGCCTCTTCGGCTGTTTTGCCAATGGCCTTGCCGAAGGTAGTATAGTTGGAGCGGCCTGTCACTTGCTTCAGCCCACGACCACGGAAGCGCCAGCCATCACCCTCTTGGACGTTGCCAAGAGCACCACCCTTCGAACGAAACTCGTCCATATAGACGTAGTTCGCGATCTTCTCTGGCTTGCGAGCATACTCGTTCGCATTGCGCTTGTTGGCACCGAAGTACTTCGGGAACACGCGCTCCAGCGATTCCTTGCTGTAGTTGAGATTCTCCTCCAGCAATTTGAAGTCCGCGCTTTCATGCGCGCATTGGCTGATGAAAGAGGCGATCCTCTGCGGCGTGGTGATCCCGTACTTCGGGAGCATGTCATTGAGCGTCTTGCACCACTCTGCGACCTCCTTGTTGGTCGGGATCATCTTGGCAAGTTGTGCCTCACTCAGGAGTGTCATCAGGCTTCCCCTTGTCAGCGCCACGACGTGTGGCGAGCATGATGCCAGACAACGTGCCAGTCAAGAATGTCGCGATGGGCTGGATCAGTTCGAAGAACTTCTGGTCGTTCGGCGCGCTGCCGTTCATCGGCTGCGTCACGAAGATCAAAGAATAGAGCACGGCGAAGATCGTGCCGGTCAGCGTCAGCGCAAGGCAGATGCCGACGAAGAAACGCAGCTTCGCTTCGAGCGTGTCGGCATATTCGTCAGTTCTCATTCTGACCTCCCTTCTCGATCAGGTAGTCGGTGCAAGTGCCGGATGCCTCACACGCCGGGGGGTGGCATTGAGGATCGCCCCACATAGCCGGATCTTGGCACGGGTAGCGGTAGAAGCCATCACCGGCCTGCGTGAACAGGTAGGCAAACGTCAGAGAGCCGATCAGCAGAATGAGAAACGGCCCGTAGGTCACGAGGCCCCAGATTGCCCGAATTGCTTTCGACATTAGAGACCACCCCTCTGCTGAAAGTAGAGCCATACGATCAGGCCGAGCGTCGCGCTGATGGATGATACTATTAAAAAGATCAAAGCACCACTGATCAGCATCTCTTTCATCTCAGCACGACGGTGCTCGTGGGCTTGCCGCCGCTTGCGGATGTCACCTTCCATCTTGAGAAACTCTTCCCATCCACTCTGCCCATAGCTAAACTGGATGTACGTCCTCAACTCGTTGCGCTGCGCCTCGATCTTCTTCTTGGCAGCGAAGACCTCCATAGCCTCGGCTTGGGCGCTGCCGCTGAAGGCTTTATACCAAGGCGGGTCTTCGGCCTTCTTCTCGAAGTACTCAAGGTCAGAGATGGCACTGGCCCATTGGGACAGTTGTCCACCCATGTCTTGGAGTTCTCTACCGAACTCTATGCCCTTTTTTATTGCGTTGTACGCACTCGACGCAAGGGCGATGGCACTGACAGGATCAAGCA